>Ga0209629_10001464_pt1 | contig 15008 bp, 7 predicted proteins | sample TergutCu122P5_FD_187286 | JGI IMG/M metagenome (GOLD analysis project Ga0209629, IMG submission 187286) | Cubitermes ugandensis P5 segment gut microbial communities from Kakamega Forest, Kenya - Cu122 P5 (SPAdes) (version 2) | ecosystem: Host-associated > Arthropoda: Insects > Digestive system >...
GGTGGGAAATTCAATGTAGTTCATTTCAGCGCCTAAAATCCTATTTTATAGTCAAGCACATTCCGGGTTCAGTTCTCGGCTGTGAGTCCGTTTATACGTGGTAGCTTCAAAAAGTTCCCGGAATAAGTTATTTTTCAGAAATTAAAAACAGTACAATACCTGAAGCTACATGTCCTTCAAAATAGTCTCTTTGTGCAAATGTATGTTCTGTAAGTGACTGCAAAATTGTTAGAAACGTTCCTGGAAGCCATTCTGTGAAAACCTTTTCAGCTATTTTGTCGCACAAAAACCGTCCTTTCAATGCTGATTTCAGTCGAGGGAACAGGTAAAGATCAGCTGCCTGTGATTATGTCGTCAAGGAATTTGTTGTCTTTTTCAGACAGACGGATGATGTCACCGGAAATGCTCATTCGAGTTTCTTTTTGTTCGGGCGTCAGCCTTCCAGGTACCAAATGGTGACAAAAGCGGCGCATGTTCAACACATCATGAAGAATACTGTGACAACTTCCTACAGAAATTTCCAACCTGTTATGCAATTTGGTTCACAGATTTCCTACTGTCACGTCTCACAACCTCGTACATGCTGGACATTTGCTACATTTGTTGACGTTGATGGGCGACCACTACGCGGATCATCGTCAATGGTCTCGCGTCCATCATGGAACGTTTATGCCAGTCATACACCTGAAATTGTTTTATTGTTCTGTCACCATACGTTTGCTGCAACATGATTGATAACTCCACTGGTGATTTCTGCAGCAAAACACAAAATTTTATATTCGTACGTTGTTAAATTACAGAAATTCTCACCTACGACGCGACCCCACGCACACTAAAGAGACAGACAACTGTGGTTATGCCGTTAGAGGTTATGAAACGGCGAACATATTTCTTTGATGACGTAATGACTGGTGCCAATTTACGCGACAGAAATTTCTTTCATACAGCAATTCCTGTAAATTATACCAGCGAATTCCGGAACGTTTTTGAAGCAACTATTTATTGAGTGAATTTATTTTTTATTTTCCTCACTTTATCAAACGAAATCCAGGGATAGGTTTCACAATACGCATAACCAGCTTCCCTCTAACTCACTTCCACTTACTTTATCATTTACAGTGACACTTCCACTTGATGCTACTTACCTATGCAGATGAGGAAATGTATTTGACTTCTTTAAGGAACTACACGAGAAAAGAACGTTGTAGGTGTACTCGGATGTCGAATACCTGTTCGATGTTTTTTATTCGGTATTAATATTGGTGTTACATCAGTGTCCTCGTTCATGAACAACCAAACTGCGCAAACAAATCAATATAAACAGAGTAATATAAACAACAAGTTTACACATACATATTTACATGTAAATATACATATATATTCATCCAAAGTCGAAAAAATACAGTGCTTCAAAAAGAGAGTGTCACAAAAATACTAAAGAGTACAACAGTGCAACTGAAAATATTTCCGCTTCAAATAATTAAAAACAATTAATATGCTTATTTTAAAATAATAACATAAACAAGAGAAGGCACAAGAACTCTACGAGTGATATTTATTATTTATTGTATGCATTGTAACTCGTTTTAACGCTCTAAAGTGTTCATAATATTCTATTTTGTTAGGAGAAACATAAAATAATGTTACAATAATTTTCTGTTTGCAAAACTTTTGCCTGAAAATAGCAGTTTCTACGGAAACTAAACGCCAAAATTTAATGACGTGAATATTCATGCATGTTTATATGACGGGTTTCGTAAATAATTTGGAAGCACCTCATCTGCAAAAATTTTGTTATCTTTAGGCTGAAAATTATACAACTCCTAGTCCAACATATTCCCCTCCTAGGTCTATAGCTTTCTGTTATCTTCTTGGCAGCTTTCGAATGGTATCACGAAACCATTTTGTGTGTGTGCTGAGATACCATTCATGGACAACCTCCTGCGCAGTTTCCATGCTCGTCCCAGTTCAACACATCTTTGGGTGCAGGTGTTGTCTGTCCATAAATTGCAGACAACCGACTTTGAATATCTGACCTTTTAATGCCTTATTTCCACAGGAACTACGTGTTCCATCTCTGCCCATGATAATCGCCTTGCATTTTGTGGCTATTGACGATGTGCTTCGACCACTAGACTTGGTAATGACGCAGAAGCTTTTCACACATGACAAGAGTTTTGTGATGGAATGCCGTACTAAGACTACGCTGTCCGATCACAATTCACACGATATTACAAATTTTTATTTGTTGAAAAAAATCTGTTTCTTTTATGTCCAGTGAATAAGATCACTAGGAAGACCTAAAAATAGGTGGGAGGATGATGTAAAAAGTGACATAACAAATATGAGAATAACAAACTAGAGGGACTGCATCAGAAACCGGCCCAAATGGAAAGAATTCGTTGAGAAGGCCAAAACTTCTCTGAAGCTGTAGTGCCTCAAGAAGAAGAAGAAGAAGAAGAAGAAGAAGAAGAAGAAGAAGAAGAAGAAGAAGAAGAAGAAGAAGAAGAAGAAGAAGAAGAAGAAGAAAAAGAAGAAGAAGAAGAAGAAAAATTATGTACGTACAAATATTGTACTGTATGTGAAGGTTAAAAACAGAGCTGCTCTATGACATGTAGACATACGGGTGCGTGCAGTGAAGCTTCTGACTTCCTGTGCCCAGATAACATATGGACCAAATCTATTGGTTTCAAAACACGCCTGCTTCACCATCGAGAAATCAAGAGACTCTGTGAGCACCCGCATTACATGTGGTTTCACCCTACCTCTTTGACCGGAAAGGCATCATGACGGTGAATCCATTACAGCCCCCCCTCTCTTTCCCATACTTTCCACATGTGCAGGTCAGTGACCACTGCCAAATAACTGGAGACTGTCTACTCGTACATGATACCATTATTTGTATCTGTCGTGTCTCTAGTTAGACGTATATCCATCTGGTACTACTGCAGAATGTACTAGGCGAGAGTTAGATATCACTACATTCACCTTAACTCGCTCTGCTAAACAGCATAATTAAATGTTCACAGAGCGAATGGTTAGTCCCTCTTTATTAATAAATCCATACGTAGCTAAATGCTGAGGATTTGCTTGTATTTCACTTGGTATGGTTACATACAGTGCACCGAATGTCTCTGAATGTGTATTTGGTGAGTAAATTGAGCGAATGTTAAACGAGGTGGGGAACCTTCACTAATGAACAACAGCAAATGGTTTTTGTATCAATTATTTAGCACTATTGTGATAATCGACTGGAATTTTATCACGAACAACAATTTTCTCTGCTGTCAAAGAAGGCTATGTTTATGGAGACTGAAAGAAATTATCTTCATAGTTTAAAAATGTATAGAACAAATAATCCGCTTCATAGACAATTTATACCATGGGAAGGAGAGCTTGAAAAGTGTGGGTAGGAGTAACGCCACTCCAACGATGTCTACAGAAGCGCAAGCCTACCATGGTTGTAAAATGGCCACTCAACTGACGAAAACGTTTCGTGTATTCAAGTCCTATTCCAGAAAGTCTATATCTGCTGTTCAAGGGGTTTACGTTTGGAGTTCTGCGAAAATAGTTCATATTCAAATTGAATGCTGTTTGGAACTCTGTCGTGAAATATAGAAGGTGTGTGGCAAGAAAGGGTAATGTGTTGATGTGTGCAGAGCCAGCAACCGAACACACACCAAACTCCATTAGTGCACCAAGACATTTATTTTAATTCTCCTTCCAGCTGTAATATTCCTTATTTATGGGAACCTATTATTCCCTACAATACATTTTATAACGGCTCAGACTATTTGTGTTATCTTAAATAACCAGCAATTTAAGGATTAATCAGTCGGTTAGCAAGAGAATTGTGTCCGTTAATTTCTCCGCTCATTTAGGCAGCTTTATTATCTGGAATATTAAGCGTATTAATGCGCACCAACTTTATTATAACTGCTGATCTTCCCCAACCAAATCAGAAGAAAACGTTACGTACGTGTTGTAATTACATGGGTGAGCCATTATTGTACGTATTTTACGTTGTCACTCTTGAATCGTAAACATGATCAACTCAAACTAAAATTTATAATCCTGATACAGGAGAATTTCAAGTTAACAAATACCGAGTTTTCAGTAGCTTATAGCTGATAACACACTCCACAAAATTAGCTTAACTTTTCTCTTCAAAATTTTATAAGTAATTTCTTGTGCCTCATTCTACCTTAAGTCTCAACCCGTCGTAAACTTATTCAAGTTATTAATACTAACGACCCTAACACCTAACTAAATTTTCTTTTATATAACTCCCTATATTGCTTTATATCTAGATTTCTTTTAGTTAAAAAACTTCCTGAGAAATCTGTTTTCCGATTTCCAAACACAAAATACCAGCCTCGAACATTCCGTGGCCCTAGTGTCTGTGACACTTCAGAAGCTTTCAGTTGTTATTAATAGGGTACTGAAGAGGAAATTCGTTCTCGTTATTGGGTCAAATTACCGAAGAACCACCTTGCCTATGGCACTATCTATCACTTCCACATGCCTTCCAGCATCTTCTCCTGAAGACTAAAATCTTCTGGAATGTCACGACGATTCCAGCGGTCTGCATGGCCATGAGAATGGAAGCAATACGCTGCTCCGTGACGTCAGTGGCTAACAATCGATACGGCATAACGCTACAGGAGTATTGGTTCTTCAGTAACACTGCTCTAATAACCCAAAATCTTTTATCTTATCCTCTGTTAACCTATGCTTACGAGCTAAAAATTAACAGGTCTGAAATGCAGTAACCTATGCCTGTAACTAGCTACAGTTTGGCTAACACTTGAATGGGAACTCCGATGTACAGTACTTCCTAACTGCATTTTGAAGTGTTGTTTACGTAACAAAAGGAATTCCTTACGTGGAGACACTTTCTCCTCCCCACCACCCCCTCCCCCTCGGTTTCGGTGATACTGTATCTGTGACTGTAGGGTTTATCGGATTTTCGTGGAATGTGGTATTAGAGTTCTTTACAAAATGTTGTCTAGCAAGCGTGAGGTGCGATAAAGACGGCCCTGTAACAACCATACCTCCCTCAAAGGCGTGAAAATATCTGTACCCTTAATGTCGATGCATACTGACTGATAAGGTTAGTAATCTGATGCAGAACATCTCCACAAAATACAGTAAAAATTATGCTTCTCGAGAAACATCTTTACAGTAAAAGTCAAAATTTACTGGCGGCGGTATATGAAATGTCGCATGATTTACTTGAGGGAATAAATACAATATTGCCGTATTTCTAGTACTTTAATACGATTTGAATCAATTTTATTTTAAGATATGTCCGCAGAAAAATTTTAGTTGTTGCGACCTTCGTAAATATTAGCCAATGGAGAGCCACAATTGATTTAGGAGCGTATTTAAGGTTTTGTTCTTAATTTTCACGCGTAAGGTTCAATTTGGTTGAAAGTAAGCATAAAAGGTCAGCACGAAATGATGTTGAGCACTGATAAGATTTTTAAAGATAGGTGCAAGGTAAGTCTTGTTTGTCTTACAAACGTAACCGATGTGACGCGTTTATCGGTCAAACCTTTGACATTTTAAAATAAAGGGCAACTTAATAAAGCCTATAGTATATAGGTTGCAATCTTTCCGAGTATCTGAACAACTCATTGTGCTTGATGTTCACAAATTGAATCAACAAATTTCTTGTTACAAGACTAATAGCATTACATATACCAGACTTACAAGATTCTGAACATCTTTCACTAGTAAACCATTTCTTGTTTAACCTCATATAAATACGTGTATTTCAAATAAAATCCTACTGATCAGTGCAGCACTTGGTACATGATTTTTTTCTGGAAAGTTTATTACAATACGTTTGTTTGCTTGCTTTATATTAATGCAAATGCCAGATAAATTGTGTCTGTGTACATGAGGCGTGTCCACAAAGACTGAGCTTCGGAAATCGCACTTTAGGAAGAAACGTAGGCAAGTTCTATGTCTTCATTCTATCAAGTCCAACACATGCTATCAGCACTCCTGTCTGACCGACCGCAACTAAAGGTTGCTATTAGCAACGTACGGAAAGACTGCTTCTTAGGCAATCCACTAATGTATTAAAAACATATTTTTCCTTTTTGAGGTCTTCCTATTTCTTGTCATCTCACTATAACAGGATACTTTCAATTATCTATAAGTCGCATATCTTTAAAAATCTCTGGAATTGCCGTTAACGGTTACCTATTATTTATGTGAATTACCTGAACATTATTTTCACAGGCACCGTGCCTGAACTGCAGCTGTGACTTGAGTCAGCCGCGTTTTGGTCATCCTTACTATACGTCATTAATAAGTAAGAATTTAATCATAGCTCTACTCATACTTAACCTAGGCACTGAAGTGACATGGTGGTTAGCTTCACACTTCGGCCACTTTCTTCCAAAGAAAAACGCCACCTGTAACTACTGAATAGGAAGCTGAGTGTGCCCTAGATTCTTTCTGGTCGCTATGGAGAAGAGAAATTCTTCGCCATGCCTAGAATCGAACTACGGGTTTCCCAAGCCCGTAGCCTGTTCAGTACACCAAACAAATTTTGTTGTAGATATCTATCGCTATAACCACGTAAGAGATGTAATTGCAAGCCGTTTGCTAATTTCCAACATGGAAAACAAATATCAAAACCGATGGACACAAACTACATTCGCGTTTTTGTTAATTTTAACTGAGTTTGATTATGATTGTGCAAATATGTAAGTTTAGTGTATAAATGAGGGAAAGCAAGGAGAAGTTACTTTGCGGTAACGTATGACAAACAGTGCTGGGGACATATTTACCAGACTTTTCTCTCGGTCTCCAGAAAAAGAAGAGGCAGGGGATGGTGTTGGTTCAGTGCCAGGAATCTGCTGCGCTTCGATCGTAATAGCTGCTCCTTCAATGGTCACGTGTCACCATTAATAGCAGTGAGGATACTTGAGAGAAATTGTTCCGAGAGGAGGCTACATGAGAACACGTCACAGTAAAGTAATGAGAAATGGACTATACCAGAAGGTGGCTGCAATACGAAAGAGATGTGCTTCAAGTGGTGCTTCAAATTTTTCACATTCCTATAAAGAATAATTTATGATTTAAATGGACCACTAAAAGCTCAGAATTTCAACGAAGATATGGACTGACAGTATAGTGAACAGATCCTCAAAATTTTTCACGTCTTCCTTTACTGACAGATCCAGATGTTTTTACGAAGACATTAATTTCATGAATTGTGAAGTAAAGATCCTGTTGAACCAGGTCTTATTCTCGCTTCTGTCAATGACCACTAAAATAATACTGCGAATCTCATGGAAGAGAAATACATGTATTTTCGTATTTTCCCAATGCTGTCTTCCGGACTTAGTGCAATCCGTTAATGTTGATGGTTATTTATTGCAATATTCAGAATTATTCACTCTTGAGGTGCCATATTTTACCCAGTCATTAATTATTTATTTTCTTTCTCGTTAAATTTAAAAAACAAAGCCATATTTTAATTATAATGTGTATTTCTTGATGTGATGCTGTCGGAGCATTTAGCGTTTACGGAAACGAAGAGAAATATCTGCGGAGATTTTGGTTGGAAGACCAGAAAAAAAGATACATAGTGGATGAATCCAGCGTAGACAGAAAGTCAAATACACTTACAACTGACCTTAGAGAAACAGGATGGAAGCGTGTGGGCTTTATTAATGTCGCTAACTCCAGATGTCAATAACTGTATCGTGTTGAAAGGGTAATGTACTTGTGTTTTCCATAAAAAGCGAGAAATTTTTAAACCAGTTTATTTCCCATTTGCTTCTGAAGAATGTCTCTGCTGTACGGAGTTGTTTGGTTGGTTAGTTTTTTCCTTATTACGTTTGCCTTTTACACCGAAATAGTCATAATTATGACAAAGCTCATGGTTAAACGCCGGAAAGTAAGGTTAGGCGTGGGGTTGATTTTCCAAATTATATGACAGGCCTTTTCGTTGGATTAGATTCTTTGTGTTCTACAAAACTTTCTTCTTTTTCTAGTGTTTTGTACCACGAAATAAGTAAGATATGTGACGAAACTCGTTAGCGATCTCTTGGGTAGTATCGACGCGGAACACCACAAAGGTCGTTTGACACCCATAGTATCAACAATAATTCAGTTCGTCTTATTTTAAATTGCAATGTAACCAACATCAGCAGTATTTACAAAAACATTTTTCATTGTTACTAAAATACTCAAAACAATATCGTATTGTGTTGTTTACTTTTATGACAATGGAAAATTTTCCTGTAAATGCTGATAAAATTACTCACCTACAAACATTGTCAAAAGGTTATGTGTTACAATTACAACGTAACTCTTCTATTCGTACGTATGATAAACTTCATAAGCAGAGTAAAAGGAATGTACGCGTCTCTCAGAATTTGTGCTAATATTTTTCTTGAAAGGTGGCGTACAATTTCCACTCCTGGTTCTTTGTCCTGGTTGCGTGCTAAATGATAAAAAGAGCCTTCCTGACTAAATGATGCTAAAAAAGAGCTTATCTGCTGGTTAGCTTGTAATATGAACCATGTACTTTTGGTGGAGTCACATTCAAGACAAAAAATGTGAAGTTATCTCTGTGATACAGTAAGGGCATATGAGGTGTCCGACGTATATAACCACCGGTTCTTAATCTTGTTGCCAGAGTCGGCTCTGACGCTTCCGAGAAGAAGTAATATTCGTGTCCTTGTCGGGAATCTAACCTTAATTTTTTGGATGCCCAGACCATAACCTGGTCACCATAAAGACCGTGTTGTATCGATTTACGTACCTTATATTCACACAGGTTTAATATTGTCATTCTTCAAGAGACGACAATTTATGCTGGCAAATGCTCACTGACTCTCACCGATGTCAATTCTTGAGCATCGGTTTAGATCGCAATCAAAATTACTTTCGCTTACCTCATTTTACAACCTACAGCAAGTAAGTAACTCTTAGGACCCAAGTTCTGGCGAGAAGGTAAGTCTTTACTGAGGCGTTTTCTGATATTAGGCATACGCCATGTAAATTCGAAACTTGTACCGACAAACATTGATCCTTTTGCACAACTACATTTCTCGGACGACTTGACGTTGAAGAAGGCGTTGTTGCGATCCTTCAACACGTATTTACTTAGCGTAACGTCCCGGAAGGTCTGATGGAATTCTCCTTTAGTAGCTATTAGTTGCCGAAATGGGCTAGGAATATACCCAATTTTGTGGAAAACGAAAAATCACAGCTGTTTTCAAAAGTCAAGGGTTTGATTCCTATTCTGCACTCTCCACGGTACACCCTTAATTGTCAAATATATAAGCTTCTCTACAACACATCTGGCAGAGAGATTCCTTGGGGCAATGTTTGATTTAAGAATAATAGTTATGGATAAGTTCTTAACTTAAAACAAACAGAACGTGGCCAATTTCCTCTAGGTGCTTTATTTTTACAGAATGTATAACGTTAATGCACAACATAACGGGCAGACCAGCCCTTTCTGAAGGGTCACCTATTTGAGAGCTCGAAGAATTTTCGGTAAGTGTTGAACAGGAAATACACATGAAAGTGGATGGATAACGGTATCTATTTATTCTTATAGACCCGGTAAACACTCAGGTTCCAATAAACCTCATATTGGCATGTAAGCATTTCCCCTAATACCATTTCTACAAAACCCTTTTCCGTGGAACAAGATGTCAACATTATTAAGATGGAAAACTTTATACCAGGTATTTAGAGATATTACGTACATTTAACAAGCAACTCACTCCAAGCGGCAAAGCCCGACTTAAGTTTTTAAAATTCCCCACTTGTAAAAGGATTCACGCCATACTGAACCTGATATGTCATTTCCAGCCTAGAACGAACCCTCTGTTTTATCATGTACCGAGGCACGGGTCACACCACTTGTTTTTAATATATACTTGCTATATTTGTACTCCCATATACCTGTATTACTTCTAAAATTAACCAGAAATTGTTCGTACTGTGTGCTTTAATCAGTACATTCATATCTATGTGGTTTCTTTCTTCCCTAGTAAATGTAAATTTGGGTAAAATTTTGCTCATGTAATGTGGCGTATGTAATGCGATAAACTTGGTGTTAACACACACACACACACATATATATATGTATATATATATGCAGTAATCAAACACAAAGATAACTAAAGTATGCAAATATGATTAAGACATATTTCTCACACACAAATGTTTCCAGACTGCTCCATTTCTTTAATCGGCTGTTGATACGTTATAAATACTCTGCTTTTCGATTACAGTCTGTCTTTCTATTGTCAGTGATTCCAAAACCATTATCCAGTTCTGACATTTCTACCGGATTAGAAATGTAAGAAACATTAATTATTTTTATGCCAGTTATACCCTGTCTACTAGCCAACAGACATTTTCTTTTCGTAGTCCACCAGATGGCGCTAGGCGCTGGGCCTCTTAAGGTGGCAACTAGAACAGCGTAGTTCTAAAGACATGAGCTTACTACGTAGTTGACTGCATAAAGCTCTTTGTTTATTGTACAAGTTTTGTTGACGCACAGCGTCGAAATATATTATTATTATTATTATTATTATTATTATGGGTAATTTATTATTAAAGATGAAAATAAAAACGGTCGTAGTATAATTCAATGCATTATTTTGGCATTAGTATTGAGGGACTGAAAATTCTTAAATAATTTCACTAAGTACTAACGAACTCCAGTCTGGGTTCTTGGAATAGGACTTTCGGAATAATAAATACATTTCTTTGTTTGTCTGTGAATAGTTGTTTAAAAATGCCTCGTGGAATCTGTAGTTTATGGCATAAATAATTCCGTTCCTTAGACGCCAAATAAAAATGTGTTATTGGGCTATATTAAACTGTTTCAAAATGCTAAACCACCATTGCAAGAATAAAGATGCGAAGTACACCCAGTAGCCCTGTCACAATAAAGAGATTCTGTTTGGAAAACAAAAACTGGGGCTTCCGAAATACGATAAAAAATTCTAATATACATTAACGTGTTATATAATTATCTGTGGTAACACAAAAATAGGAATTGATACTTTTTCCGTGATTGTTTTATCAATGGTCTAACAAATTATTACAAACCCGACACAATGAACAAGTGGAATAATTATTACTGATACTCACTTGTTCTCTACCTCTAAATAGGATTAATTCTATTTCGGATTCGAGAAAAACATAGCGGTTTGTAAGTAAATAAAGAATAGTAGCCATTTATAATTGTAACATTAGAAATAGATCATTTTCTATTTCTAATGTTATAGTTATAAATGGCTACTCTTATTTAATTTACTTGCAAGAGCTTAAGATGGCTAAATTACAAGTCTTTCTACAACTTACCAACAACTGTCACTGCAGACATACTGAAGTACAAGTGGCGCACAAAAGAACCTGGATTATTCTTTCAGGACAACCACGATTGTATATCGATTTTAGAGAATGCAAATATTTTAAGAAAGACTGTTAAATTTGGCTTCTAGAAAATATGTAATAAATTTATAGTTTGAAATATGTATTATCTGTTTTGTGACATTGTGCAGTTAAACTAAAAATGCTTTGTGGATTACGACAGAATGCAATCTGGTAGGTGGTTACAAAATTTAGAGAAGCCTGCTCTTCCCATCTTCAAGGTTCACTCTGACAAAGCAGGTTTTTCTGAATCTGTTTTTGCCACTTACCAGAAAAATGTCATAATTCATAAAACAATAATCTAGATATTAATTTTTTATACAAAACAAAGTTTTAATTTTTAAAATAATAGTAAACAAATGGAGATAAAACATTGGTGCTTCAAATCCTATTTCAGTTTAAGAGAAATCGATGTCGCAAAAAAGATGCGGTTTAAATTTCTACAGGCGGGGATCCTCTGTGTGGGTGTCACATAGATTACTTTAGACATATAGGCTACATGCCCAATTCTAAAACTCTATTTGGAAAACAATTTTCTTCTTACACCTGATCCTTCTCCGGATGTTGCTTCATTTCCATCAGATCTGCATCCCTCCTCCAGGAACACTGTACCTGTAAGAGAATACATGCCTTCTTAAACAAGTTCTATTCTTTCTTATCGCATCTTCTATTTTCATTGCTTCTGCGAGGTGTTTTAGAGTATAACGTTTCTAACTGAATAAAACGACCCACCTTATCATTGACATTACTCAGCTAGTAAAGAAAGTCCTTGTTCCAATAGATGCAAACTATTACCACCTTGTTCTCCAAGGAAGAGCCATCGAAACTTGTCTTTGGAAACTGACACTTAATTCACAATTTAGCACTTTATTTCTCACATTCACTAATATTATCTTCATATTTATACCCAAATATCACAATGTATGCAATCCTTTGGGTTCTGCAACTACAATTTGTACACATTTGTGACTTCTCATACTTCTTATCTATTTGGAGTAAATTACTTCCTCAAAATTCCATGTGGTGTATAAATTACTAACTTTTACTATTTGATTAGATCCCTTTCTTTAATCCCGAAGTTAATTTAAAAAATCAAATATTTCCCATACACTACATGATTATCATTGTCAATGGCATACGTAACTTGAATCTAATCATAAAAAAAATCAATCTCAGACACTTTCTCACTCCTATCGAAGGCAAAATTTTAATTTACTTCTTTGCACAGGTCATTCATTTCTGTAAAGAAAAGGATATCGTGCGCACATAGTTTAGCACCTGCTTGTAAAATTTAATTAATGTAATTAATAACGCAAAAATCTAAAGTTCCGCCCTAATTTAATACAACTCTACTATAAATTTAAGAAAAGATTCACCATCAGCAAACTTGCTTTCGAAGAATATTTCCTCAGGAATCTAATCCCATTCTTCACATCATAATTTAAAAATAAATTTTAAAAATTTCATTTAACTTTAGACGGAATTTTCTGGATCTACCTTTTAAGGCGAAAATTAAATGGAAAATTTTTTTCGAGCACATAAAGTTTGAGAACAAATGTGTTTATAATTTTGTTTTTACCAGGCCTTCCAGTCATATGGCTGCCGTGAAACTGAGACTTACCATCCCAGACTGCACTGACATCAAAAGCAAACAGAAACTCATAATCAGTTTTCCCATAAAAAACACATTTCTTCTTACCCGAAAAATACACAAGCCTATATGAAAAATTTAATACTATCGATGAAGTCGAAGCATAATCTTATTCTGCTTCGAGTAGGAAGAAAAAACTAAATTTAAATTCTAAAGTAAAAATTGTACTAAATAACTTTCTAGAAAACGACTTGCAAGTGAGCTTTTGAACTCTATGCCGCCTGGTATAAGGTAAGTTTGCATGATCAGGCAGGTGTGTAACTAGACCAATGGGCGTAAAATTAAACGTAGAAAATAAACAACTGTGATTAAATTTTATTTATTACAGCCAGTGTAAATTTACAACATTCGTAAAATCTTCCTGAATTTTTCACAAGTAACGCCACTTGTTAGTCCTTGTGTGCCTTTATTTTTCTTACGTGGCTTTTCTTTTGTATGGAGGGAGAGTTTATATAGCGGCAAGCTTTCGGAGACTCCACGTGGTAGAGATTTATAACAACAACAACAACAACAACAACAACAACAACAACAACAACAACAACAACAGCAGCAGCAGCAGCAGCAGCAACAACAACAACAACAGCAGCAACAACAGCAACAGCAACAGCAACAACAACAGCAGCAACAACAGCAACAGCAACAGCAACAAAACAACAACAACAACAACTACTACTACTACTACTACTACTATTACTACTACTACGTACTTTCCGATATGCTGTACAGCTGAGCTAGTTGAATGTACCATTAGGCGCAAACTTAATACGTGTTACCGAAAATATTTTATCTACAGTAATGTTTTGTGGCAGAAAACCTAAGTGATTTACATAAAGTAATACCTGACTTTTCAACATTTTACAGGCATTTTACCTGAAGAGAGGCAGCGTGCTGCTGTTCCAAATGTCGCTTAGATTATAGTCTGGAGGCTTTAAATTATTTTGTCAATAAACAGTTTTCTTTCCATTTACTAAATTTCCATCGATATCTGAATAATTGTTAAGAATCGGTCCCACTTCTACATATAATTTCCAGTTAAAGAATAAAATAAATAACAACGTAAAGTTTTGCAGATTTTCGTAGAAGGCTGTTCATTGAACTTATGAGGTGGAACAATTACATTTTCAGACCGGGTATTTATTTCGCAAGTCAAAATGACTTTTAGTGTCTGCTTTTAGAGGGGCTTTTCAGTTAGTTCGCTTATTTATGTTCAAGTTTTGAATCAAAGCTGGGAGATTATTGCCCTTTTGTTACGGATTTAATTTCCTAAGTACACATTTTTCTATTGCAGCTACTAAGTAAGTAAATGAGAATTCAAATATAAAATTTGAGATACATGTAGGGGGAGAAAGTTTCTGTAAAAGAGCTGTTGATGACGAGACCCAAGACAGAGGACGTGTAAACTTTGTAGATCAATAAAAATTGCATTTAGTTTCAAAGAGACATTTTAGGACCGTGCCATCCTATTTGTAAGTAAAGTCAATGACATACCGCATGTCAGTCAAATTCCACATGCAGTTGTTCTTATAACTGTGGCGCAAGATTTGTTGACGCACAGAAATTCATTACAAATATGTATATGCTGCTTATCCGCACAACCTTCATACATTTTGCTTACGCATCTCTGTAAAGACTTTTTTTGGTGTCAGCATTGCTCATTGTGGCCACCATTTCTTCGAATGACTTCTTGAATTCGACGACACATTTTCGTAAAAACATGGCGACACATGTGAAACCAACCCTTCCAGGATCGACCCCGGCAACAAACTTCCCTGAGATGTAAGGGAGTTATTTAACACTCGTATAATTTTTTTTTTTTATAAAAGTTCGCATCGGCAAGTCTACGTCCGTTCTGCTCACTCTGCAAACTCCTGCCTTTGGCCCTCCGCTTAGCAACCCTTGTTGCAGGTAGGCGGCTTGAGGAGGACGTGTG
>Ga0209629_10001465_pt1 | contig 15000 bp, 8 predicted proteins | sample TergutCu122P5_FD_187286 | JGI IMG/M metagenome (GOLD analysis project Ga0209629, IMG submission 187286) | Cubitermes ugandensis P5 segment gut microbial communities from Kakamega Forest, Kenya - Cu122 P5 (SPAdes) (version 2) | ecosystem: Host-associated > Arthropoda: Insects > Digestive system >...
ATCCAACCACTATTAATGAAACTACATTATTTTGAATAAACTCCTGCACATTTTAGCTCAAAATTTAAATACCCTGTAGAAAAACCTTCCCACATCACAGTATGAACTGGGGTTTAAATGCCCCCACGCTGAAGGGTTAACAATGGATTTTTGTACAACAGAATGTCTTAATACTTCATGAAGTTCATACTTTCTTTTGGTCACATAAACTTATTTCTTCGTAAGACTTATAAATTACGATGCCTTCTCAAACACACACACACACACATACTAAATGCCTACACAGTTACAAAGTTAAACACACTGAGGAAAAATAAAAAATTCCATATAAAAAACTGTCAGTTTACCTCATTTGAATCTCCAGTTCCATATCTTGATTTCGATATTTGTAGAGTTGAAGTATTAGAATCTTTAACAACTTCTACAGACTTCTTAACATCTATAAGCAAGCAATTACAAAACAGTTACACACACAAAACTATAACTGCAATATAAAGTTAATGTGGCTTTATATTTGAAAAAGGGAGAAAAGCTTATACAAAAAAGCACTTCCAGATTCTTTAACCACACAGAAAAATCTCTATCATCCAGTGGTTGTTGTGGCTTATGCCTTCAGATCATAACACACAGACTGACAAAAAACAGATAAATGTATATATTTCATGCCTACTAGTTACTCAGGATATAGGACATGATGATGAACTAATAAATGTAATAAATAGGGAACTAACCTTCCAAAATTTCTCTAACAGCAGTTTCTTCCAAAGAATTACTGTTTACACTATCTCCTCCAACCGTATCTGTTGATTGGTCATCTGTACCTATTTTCTTTCTCTGGACATCTTGCTGTTTCTCTTCAGGTTTATTATGGTTACATTTATTCAATGGTATAATTAGATCAGTCACTTCTTCCTTGTGTTCAACTCTAGAAACAAGCAGAATCACATCAACAAGTTTGATTCTAACCTTTGTAGCCCGTGAAGTTTTATTTGGTATTGATCACGAACAGTGACATGAGTGGGCCCGATCTAAACTGTCATTACAGTTGTGACTGTGTTACGGTAACAGGTAAAAATAAATTTTGTCTTGAGATCAGTCATTCAGATTATTTTGATGTCAATGTTAAATTCACACTTTCTAGTGCAGTAATTTACAATCCTTCATTGACTAACTATCCCACATGTTACATGTTTATTGAATGCAGTATTTATAACTAATATGCTCATGTAATCTCAGTACGTGTCTTCAAGTGTGCATTGCCTTCATCTTATAAAGTTCTTGCCATTTCAGATGACAGTCATAGAGATCCCAGTTATTGTTGCAAAAACATACCGATAGATCAGAAAAAGTAAGCCACTAAGATGTCTCTGTGTATATCCACGATTACTGTTTGGATTTGTGTAAACAGGCTACAAGGGCTGGCATGGATTTGTGTGGATACAAACCAAAGTTAGACTTGGTTTGTGGATGCTTGCTGGGAACTGTTATGTATTAATGTTACCATCTATATTTGCTGCACATTTTTTGGATAGTTTATTACATGAGAATGACAAGGCAAAAATCTGGACACACATAACTGGTGTACTGTCATGTACACACACACACACACAAATGCATGCGCATGTTGCAAAGTATGGTGGGGGGGGGGGGGGGCCAAATGCAAACAGTTCAGTAATATAGGGAAATAACATGCCACTATATTACAATTAGTTCTGGTAAATTCTGATCAGCTATGTGGTATGGGGATGACTTGTGAAACCACATTACTGATGCTGATCTTAATATGCTACAGTAACTTCGAGGTTCACAACGCGAAGTACACGCTGTACTGTGTGGGGCTTGTAATCAATGTTAGAGCACAACGGAACTTTTGTGGTAATTACGAGCTCTAAGTGACAGTACTGAGACTTTCCAGGAGCTTTGCTCATCCTGTAACAAGTTCCCTAAATTCTATACCAATTGCTATCACTCATGTAATTTGAAGCCATCTAGTATCAACATACTATATGGCGCCACACCCTAGAAAGCAGCATCGAATTCCCCATTCACCTCTGCGGAAATCTCAACTGCCACAGTATTGTAAGTGACCAGTGTTGTCAAGAATCCCATAACCCCCTAACCCAACCTGGACAACGTACTTCTTACACACAATAGCTTTGCGTTCGAGGCAGTCAATGTACTGTACATCTTCCTTTTCTTTAGTCTTTACCGGCTTAAAGGGACCAGAAGACTTTGATACTTTTGAAAATGCAAACGAAAACTTTTTCCCACTTTCTGTCATTCTCACACACATTTAATTCACACACAACCACAGATTACACATAATACTCTCTGCACCACAGATAAAAACCATGCTGTGAACGTAACGTGGGAACTTAGAACTTCGATCCACGGTGTGTACCATGTATCGTTCAAAGTCCTGTGAGAGTTTTATGTTCATGGTACCTGTGAGAGACTGTCCGTCATTACTCGCGTGAATAAGACATCCAACGCTATCTATTGAGTAACCCATTAGAAATTAGATCGTTGGGCATAATCGAATAGAAACTATAAACTATCGAATAATTCAAACCTTTAAGAGAACGCAATGAAATTGATTAATTTATTATATTTGAAATTTTCTGTAGAAAACAATTGTAGTAGGGTTAATGGCCGAATTTGAGAGTACAGAAACGAAGTACGAATCTCTCGTACAGTTGAACAGAAATCAGACAATAAATGTGGAATATATGGAAACAAATTCATTTTACACCTCTAGGAGAACTTAAGAAACTCACAATAATTCAATAAATTTTTGTGAACATAAGTAAAAATTTTTATGCAAATGGTATGAATAACAGGCAAAGTAGAATTTATGCCCATAAATAACGTATGGCTTCCACTGCCGTATTTTCAGAAAGCTCTCAACTAGAGAACGGCATTACGTGGAGATCTATACCGAATTTCATCCATATCGTTAAAGAAATATGGAAATTAGGGGCGAAAATTTATTTACGCCCCTACGTTAAGTGTGACCATCACTGCACCAATTTTAATGAGAGTCATAAATTGCTGTAAAGAAATCCAGTTTCTAATCTCATGAAAATCTGTAGTTATTCCCTAATACTAGGTTACAGGCGGACAGCCGTAGACTGCATGTAAAATATGCTGTTGTGTCATAAAACAAGGAACAGAGAAGGGAATACTTCCTGTCTAGATGAAAATCAAAACACATACACTGCATACTGTAATGCTGCATGATATGAAGGAAATAAAGAAAAGAACCCATGATCGGGTGAAGTCTGTGTACTGTCATGGGAGACATACTCTGCAGTGTTGTTCGCTTCAGTTAGCACCCCATCTCTCTGGGGTTCCATGCTGCTTGGCGAGGAAAAATTTCAATGGGTAAAAAATGAACAGCAATCAGAAATCACAGAAATGACATTTGGCAAATTCATTTTCAAATAATCGTTAATTTATATAATGCAAGATTTTTTCTTGCATTGTGGCATTATGTGCTGCAAAGAAAAATAATCTATAAGCAAACCCTCAATGCCAGTCTTGGTGAACTCCATGGACCTTTAATTCTTCATAAACTGCCTGCCTCAGCCTCACTGCACTGTGTGATTTTGAAAGCATTTAAGGTTACTACAAGTTTAATACCCCTCTGACCTGGGCGATAGTTGGAATTCAAACACCAGCATAATTGGACAGTTAATTATTCATCATGTAATGAAAAATTAAAAGATACTCAAGATAGAGCTCCAATCATTCTCCACCCTAATGCTAGATGGAGATGAGAGTCATCTTTGAGCTCTGACCACCCCTAGTGAAAGTTTCTATCTAAAAGTACAATGGATAAACCTGAGAGATGGTCTGGACACTGTACTAAAATGAAAACTTCACCTCATGGTAGAATTCAAACCCATCATCCAGCCAGTAGTAGACCACTACAGTCCTAGTGAGCTATCCTGGTTTTCTGATTGTAACTGAACACTGAACATACAGTTCACAGCAAAACTAACATTAAAAAGATTTTAAAATGGTGCATTTCAGAATTTATATTGGATGTACAGATTATTTTAAGTTTCTAGTAATTGCCAAATGCATCTAGTCACTCCATTTCCAATTTTGAAAATATGTACTGAAAAAAAATAATATCAACTTGCACATCTGTTAGACTGCTATGCCTCTCTAGTGTCAACAAAATTAGAGTAAGTTGGCAGAGCACACTGAAACTCTTGGGAACATCCCTACATGCCATTGCATAAAGGCCTACAATATAACAAAAAGTGGGTTTGCAGCTCCTGTATACATTACAAGTATACACTGTGTAACATCCCAGAAGAGCACAAATCTCATCTACTTTGTGGTGGAAACCTAAAATCATCCACATATACATTTACTAACACAATTTTACATAGACGAGAGGTCAGAATATAAGGAAAATAAGGAGTGATGACATCTGAAACAGTCCTTCAATCAGGAGCACACATTTAAGGGATGTGAATATACAGCATGCTCCCAGGCTGAATATGTACAAGAAAATCTATGCTCATATCTGAAAATACTATTATACTATTTCAGTCCTAACCCTTTTGATGCTATATTTTTAAACCTCTTATTTTATCACATTTATTGGATATAACAATTTTTAGGGAGAGGAATGATTTTGGCTTATTGTATATACTTTTATGATATTTTTGTGAATTTGGGATCCCAACCATATACATGGATGATGTGAATCAGTATTATGAGTATTATGCAACTTACATAAGAATTTTTTTGTGTTCTATGTCTGATAATAGCTTCTTGTTAAGCCAAAATATGTTTAATTAAACCATCCAATATATAAAAAGAGCTGTGATTGACAGTTATTATCCAAATGTACAAGAATCATTTCTGTGGGGGGGGGACCATTCTGCAATTGAAGGACAAACTTGGTATGTTCCAAGCAGACAAGAAAAACCATGGAAAAACAGACAGTATTTGATAAGATAATTCATCAGTGTTTCACATATGCTTGCTTAATGTAAACTCCCTGAGGATGAGCTGCAGATCAAAACATGTTGGAGTTTAGTGAATTTATGAGAAAATGTGTATTTTAATACTTGTACATTGGTTGGTATTTCCTATTTAAAAAAAAAAGTACCAGTCATGATATTTTAGCATCCTAATTAAATTTTTGTAGAATAACTCGTAAAGCTTGTGAATGGATCAAATCATACCTTGGGAATAGGTATCAAAGAGCGGAGACAAAAAATAAAATTTTTGATCATAAGACATATTCAGACTGGGGAGTTATAAAGAGGGTGTTCCATAAGGATCAATTTTAGCCTCTTTACTTTTTCTTCTTTATGTAAATAATTTACCAAAAACCATTAATGGAAAATCTAAACCAATTTTATTTGCAGGTGATACTAGTATTATATTTACCAATTCTAATCTCAAAGATTATAAACTTACATAAAAATTGAATTTGAATCCTTCATTAATATTTCAAAGCCAAGAGGCTCTCAATGAATTTTGATAAAATCCAGTTCATGCAAACAGTCCTCCAATTGATCTGGACACTGGTCAGGCTAGCAAATTACTTTCTAAGCTTAAAACAAAATTTCTTGGAATATATGCAGACAGTACACTGTCTTGGAAAATTCATAGTGAACAAATAACACACAAATTAAGAGCAGCTTGCAATGCAGTGAGATCAGTTTAGCCATTTATGTCACAGGAAACACTGAAAATGGTTTACTATGCCTATCTATGAACTAATGATTAATATTTTTGGGAAACTCTTCACATAGTGCAAACATTTTTAAAATACAAAAGAATATAATTAGAATAATTACAAGATGCAGAAGTAGAAACTCATGCAGAGATATACTGAAGAATCTAAAACTTCTACCTATTCAGTCACAATATATATTATCACTTCTCTTATTTGTGGTTAACAACAAAAACAAACTCAAATTATATTCTTATGTCCATCACATACATACTAGACAAAAATGTAACTTTCACCAACTTTCATCAAATGTATCACTATAGCAACAAAAAGTCTATTCAATTGGTCTAAAAGCATTTAACAATTTCCCACAAGTATCAAAAATTTAAGTGATAACACTAAACAATTTAAATCATCCCTACAGAATTATATATATATATATACACACACACACACACTTTCTACTCTGTAGAATACTACTTTAATATGAATAAATAAAGATAAACTAAGCTTAATCAGTTGTATTGTACCAGCTACTAATGTATGTAATATTTTCCTGATTTGTTCTACATCCAAGGTATTAATCTGTCTTGGATTCATAGAATGCAAATCAGTTCAATTCAATTCAATTCCTGCTCAGAGCGATACCACTTCATTTGATTTATGTGGGGTGACTCACACTTCCATATATAATTATTTAACATATAAATCTTCCAAGCATCTCCTCCAAACATTCTTGCTCAGTTAGTATGAGTTACTTATGGACATAATATGTCTTATGAGCTTCCGCATAGTTAAGAGAAAGTGTATCACAGAATGCTATTTGGTCACACCCCTCAGTTAGAAGTAAAAATCCTCAACTATCAAAACTGCACCTGTTTTAGAATGGAAATAATACACTGTCTTTGAGGGTTTGGAACAATGACTGTATTTTACAACACATTAGAAACTGTATGAGAGGCACTATACATACATATTTTACACTGTAATAAAAATATAGTTCTCAGTATAAAAAGTACATGGCACAGTTATTGATGTACATGTGTGATCAGTCATATTTGGCATGGTCTGTCTGATAAAAACACATAACACTTACAAAACCATAATCACAATATAGTATATGTAATACACCATCACTCTAAAAATCAGTACAACCAGTTCTGTGCAGAATTAAAATCATATTTTCCTACCACATGTACAGAACTCACAGCACTGAATTTATTAGTACTACTTTTATTAGCATTATATGTATTTATTTTATTTTGTGATGAACTTCACACTCCAGTACAGGTTCTGTACACATGCTGCAAAATCTCCGTTTTATCCTCTTCAAAATGCCGTTTATTTCATAATGCTACCTTTTTTGGTTCCTGTATTATTCGCATTTTAAATACGGGATGTACTAAAATTTAAATGTAAAATTCCAGCGCCAAAGGGTTAACCCTTTAGCACACCCCTTATTTAAAATGTGAATAATACAGGAACCAAAAAGGGTGGCATTATGAAATAAACTGCATTTTGAAGAGGAAAAAATGGAGATTATGCAGCATGTTTAAAATATTCAGTACGTATATTTGTTGAATAAATATATAAAATGCAGCATCTGGAGGTTAGTTCTGCGGTATGACACTTTTTTTAAGTCGTTAGACTTTAAAGGGTTAACTTTGTTTGAAACAAACCCAAAGTTCAGCATCAATGCCAAGTTTGTAATTGTTCACTTACAAACAACAATTCACATGCAATATATATGTAATTCTGTTTATGATCAATTTCTGTACAAAATTTCATATGCCTGGTTGCCGTGGGTCAGTAATCACCATCAAACCAAAAGGTAAAAAAAATGTTGCACTGCCACCATCTTAGTACCAAGTTCCATGAAAATCTGTGAACTGGTTCATAAGTTTAAATGGGGTCACACAGACAGTACAGCAGTCATGCCAGTTTGGGGAATAAGTCACCAAATCTAGCAGATTTCAACCTTCACTTAGTGACTAAGGATATAATTCCCATCTACGAATTTTTGGGGGTTTTTAGAATCAAACTACAGAGAAACTTACACATCTCAATGTCAAAGTGTCTTGTGCATGTCAGTCAGTTATTTTATGTGATGTTCTATTTGATTACAGCTGAACAAAAGTTTGTTATAAACTAAACAATTAAACCCTGTTTGTTTAAAAAAAATGCTGTGTGGTGTAGCGGCACAATACACAGGGAAAGACGAATGTGACTTTTGTAATTATGACCCCTATCAAAAACCCCTAAATTATGCATGATATAACAGACAAAGGTAGCTTGTAGACAACATAAATTTAAGTTTAGCTATTCTGTTTATGAAGACTTTCTTGGATCTTTTCAGCAACTCTTCACACAAGGAGCTGACAACACTGCAGTACATTGATCTCACAAGCTTACAAAGGAAGGAAAGTAGGCTAAATCTCAGACATAATTATATTCCTACTGGCTATACACCTTTATATAAAAAAAAAAATACAATCTTATATGCAGCTTTGCAATGGTATTGGAAATAATGAAGCGGATATAACAAAACTTTGTCAATTGTATGGGGTGAGTCATTACTTGTGCATGGTGAGCATGTTAATTTGATTCAATCAGCCACTGCTGAAACAGTCCAACTGTGCAATACATTTACAACAATGTATACAATTACTGAGAATTTCATGCAAAAAAAAAAAAAAGCATTATTTACATTCACTGCAACAGGTATTACATTATTTATTTATCTATTCCATCCATTCCAAAATCTCTAAAGTGGTCCCTTATGCTGACATATTCAATATAAAAATGTAATACTGTATGCATTCAGTAAAACACACAACAAAGAAAATAATATTGTAGCACTTAAAGAGTTTTGGCATTTGCAAAGGCTTCAAGCCTGCTTAATCCATGATCCAGCTGCAGCTATGGCACTAGGCAGGCCACTAAACACCAACTAGCATAAAGGCTAAAAGTGAATGAATACTGCCATTTCATCATTCACCAGAATAACACTGCCAACTGCGTTATTCATCACTCCTGCCACTACAAACACCCTGCAGCAATAAACTGAATAATACTGCTAGCTGTGCTTTTGGTAACTTCTACCAATATTGACATCCTTCACCAAACACAACACCAAGACAGATGAGCAGCAAGGAGCATCTGTCACATAAAATAGCAATCATAGCAAATTGTCCAAGGTATAAGAACAGCCTGATGTGCCAATTAAAATACATGTACTATAAAATACATGATAAAAAATATTTAAAAATTGGTTACTTTATGTTTTTTTTTATAAAATATGGGCACTAGATATGAATTCATTTTGAACATTATACTAGAGTAACTCCCTGAATAACCAACCATACAGTTAACAACTTGGGCACCTACAACTATGCATAATCATTAGCACAGCACATGATGGCAGACTAGCCAAGAGTGGGCAGTGGATCAATCACAGGTGTCTATACTGGAATCATCGTCACTAGTTGCCAGTGATCGATGTGATCCAAAGCTTTGAAGACTGAAGATTATGATGATAATTAACTTCAACAGACAAAACAATGTGTTAATTTAATACTTTCTCCACTACAAAGAAATCTGTCTTTTTCTGCTTCTATGAACATAGTCATACATGCGAATGTTACAAAGCATCACAATAGATGCCTACAGGAATAAAAAAATTCATTGTATTTATGCTCAGTGAGTGGTTAACATACTGTGACATTCAATTCTATCACACACATAATTCAATATACATCCTAACAAAACATCCGTTTAAAGCCTGGATTTCATTAACAGTAAGATACCTGCAGCTTCTGATAAATCTCTGCTTAGCAAGGTATATTCAAATTGCCAAGTGAAGACCACAAGATGATTTATCAAGACATGATTTCAGGTTGCTAAAAACTGGAAAACTGCAAATAGATTAATTTATAAATTTTCATCCTGTTTATATTACTGATTCATGCAGTTTTGTCTCAGCTTATCACTACCAGCTGCACCAGCTAAATCCTCTTCAAGATCAGGTTCATGTCTTTCACGTCGTTACTCTACCAAATGCACCAACTAGATCCCCTTCATAATCTGTGTGCCTTACATCATGGTTAGCTGTTGAGTTGAGTGTATGAGTATGGGAATTTGATAAGCTGCAATGACCGAATATGGCATACATAAGACAACATAATATACAACTAAACCAAACAACAAACCATTAGCAAGAATAATTTATAAACATACATGGGAAGCAACATTCTATTTCTCTAATAATTTACACCAGAACTTTAGATTGGGCAATGAAATTATTGCCAGTAATCTTAATATCTCAGAGGGGTACATGCAATATAATTTAATATAATACCTGAGAAGTTAACAGTCATTAGTTCAATAAATGTGTCAAAAACATCACATTGTGCAAAACATGATCTCTGGTTAATCCCTCATTAATCACCCCCAAAAAAACTGTGTCATGTTTTACCTGAAGTTCTCCTAACAGTAACTATGAAGATTACCACCTTCTGGAATGTGACAATGTACAGTCTGTAAAACTTCAGTAATGTTTCATAGAAAGTTGCAGCCTCTGTCTGCTGGGCAAACGAATAAGCCATGTAAGGGAAAAATTATGCACATACAGAGGCAGATGAACAATTAAGAGAAAATAAAGACATATAAATGACTGTCGAAACACAATAGATTTATTATGATCTAATACTTCAGGGCTACATGTTTCGACTTCTTAGAGTCATCATCAGGCCCTCTAACGAACTGACCCAAGACTATCTAATTGCTAGTGCCAGAGTGCACTAGGAATTGGATAGTCTTGGGTCGGTTCGTTAGAGGGCCTGACAATGACTCTAAGCAGTCGAAACATGTAGCCCTGAAGTAGTAGATCATAATAAATATGTTATGTTTTGACAGTCATTTATATGTCTTTATTGTCATTAGTAACACATCGGGATGTCTTGCATTAAGTAGCATTAAGAGAAAGGTAGAAATAAGGAAGGCACAAAAATATTACAGGGCCTTATAAGAGGTGTTCATAAAACAATGGCCCACTTTATGTATGTGAAGAACATTTCAACTTTACTATATGGCAGACAGAAATTATGGAAATCATTTTGTTGTGTAACATTCTGTTGTGTTTATTCAGTAACTCAATATACAAAGTTGATATACTGAGTTGATATCAACTCTGTGTATCGAGTTATGCAAACTGGCTGATTTAAAAATTCCCTGCGTAACTGCCACATACCAATTCTTACACTACATGAAAATGCGGTGATTATGCTCAAAAGCAAAGTACTCATATTCTCACGAAATGGGGACAAAGACACTTTGTCAATCTGAAATGTTATTAGCCCAGTGTTACTTTTACAAGCACTGCACTATACAGTATTTAAAAAATTTAAATATTGAAGTCCACATTATCATTACATTTTATTCACATATTTAAATACATACCGGTTGCTATTATCTCGATGAAATGGATTTCTGTTTGGGGAATTAGAGTCTGATGAGTCTCTAGTGGAACCATCATCTCTAGCTTCTGGTGATCGATATGATCCAAAGCTTTGAGGACTGTTATGGAAAGGGTTTGAATTCTCACTTGCAGAACCCACACAATGGACTTGAGGTGAGGAGGAATGACTGGTATAATAGGGGTTGTACGGAGAATTCTCTGTGTGAACTGTCGGGGTGTATGGTGGTGGAGGACCGTCAGGAATTGGTGCACATGGGACGATACTTGGGGCATGCCGAGAGTAGGCACGAACTCCCTCCTTTGCTCTCAGGATAGCTTCTATTGCAGGTTCTTGACCTGTTAAAAAAGAAAAAGAAATACCGTGGACAAGTAAGTAACACAATTTCTGCACATAATTTCACTTTTTATTAGGACAAACTGTGATTACTGGAATGATTTCATTGTAGTATGGTTCATCCATATGCACTGACTGTTGTAAATCTTGTAAATGAACATAAAAAAAATGCACTGACTGTTATTTAAAATAGCCTGACACAAACATTTATCTGATTCACTTACACAAAAATGTGTAAAATACCGACATCATTCCAAATAAAACACAAATATCCACTACAGCAAATATTAAGGAAAATGGAAAATTATAGTGCTGAGTTCTTGCTGTGACAGAAAAACAACCTTGGATTTGTGTTATCCTTTTGCAAACATGCGAATTCAAGAGCCCAACAGCAATTATCATGTCACTAGCAGCAGAACAAATATAAAAGACATTCACATTTTTGTTCTAAGTTTGGAGGTATGAAAACATACTTAAAATAAAATAAGATGCAAAATTAAGAGGAAGGAAATAATGTGTAAACTATGGACTAAATTAAGCAAACTGACTGTACACACTTCTTCTCTGAAGGGAAAAAATTTATCTGGCAGGTATTGAACTAAAGTCTAAATCAACAAAATATATTAGTGGAATAATATACACTGAACTTTTAGTGTATGAAACAATTATAATGTTATTTCAAAATGGTCACGACTAAGTGAAGTTCTGCATCTGAAAAGATGCAAGTGTACTGTAACACAGAACATATCCTTCCCCTGCTTTCCTTCTTTCATAGTCACTTCAATATCCTTCCACTTGTAATTGTACTGTCTGGTTTTGAAAACCAACCTGCCAGTCAGGATTTCATTCAACTTGTTATAGACCTCTGCTTCAGTCCAGCAGATTGGTGGTCAAATCAGAAAACACAAACAACTCGGACTTTATGAATGCTCAGATGAAAATACTTTTCATTTCTTGACGAAAGAGTTATTAGCAGCAGTACCTGTATATCTTATTTCATGTAATTCACTACAGTGAGCGTCCGGTAATAGCTGTGCGATGTCACGATGGGCTTCATGAATTATACGGCATTTAGTTGCAAGTTCCAGATATGAATCAGACAGCTTTAGCAAACCCTCCTTAATTCTTATTAATTTCACAGCCTCATTTTCATGTACCTGCTCCAACACTGCAATGCAGAAACAACATCATGTCAGTACCTTCAAAACATCATTGTTTAACTACATCCTTTAAAACAGAGAACTTGTTAAATGCATTTAATAATCAGTGTTCTCCAATGTACAGCAATGACATGACACAATTATTGTTTTTGGTACATCACATTCTGTTGTTACACACTGCGTAACTTCCACAATTGATACCGATTTCGCAAAATTTATGAAAAGCACTTTGTAGCAACACATGCATCATTAGACAAGCGGAAATTTTAACAAGTCCAGACTTGTGACAGAAACAATAAGAGCTTAGCTCCAGACCTTATTCAAAGTAAGCTCATTTTGGTCCTAGACTGCAATTATTATTTTAAGTGAATTTTAAGCTTATACTTCTATTTATGCAGTCATCATCAAAGTGTACTCTTTCCACAGTATGTACCAAATAAATTGTTGTCTGTCCTGTGTGGGTCTTATATGCCATATTACCTGAATAAATGATGATGCCATATATAAGATGATCCCTCTTCATAATATTCAATTTTCATAAAAATGTCTATACAGAACACATTAACTTTGCACATGATTATTACAAGGCCACCCTCCCACACCCTTCCAACTTTTCTAACAACGAATTCTCATATTATATTTGGGTAAATAAGGTATTGACAGTGTAATTCAAATTCCTCAATTGAAAAATCCACAGTTTAAAGAACATAAAATATTAAGCTATTCCTCATTTTGTAATCCCCATACTGCATTGGATTAACATACTTTTACGTTAATATACTTTTCTTAACTTTTGTACTCTCTAAATTTCTATTCTGTCTCAGACAATCAAATTTTGCCATCACATATTGATATCAGAATGTACAACAACATTTGTTTAAATACTTCTAGTTCAAAACATTTTATTTAAATATTTGCATGTTATGACATGACTTAAAAATTATTAAGCCTTTAAGTCAATTAACTGTCCCAGTGAGGTAATTCATAAACACATCACCAAAACGCACAGGTTATTGTCTGCAACATAAATGCAGTATATTTAAGGGCATTAAATTCCATAAACATGTATGCAGGTATCAAACCAAATGTGATATAAATTAGCACTGACTACACAGACTGGAGCAGGTTTCAAAATATAACTGGTTTGTCATTAAACAGCTAACACTATCCCTTCATGTATGTGTGTGCATATGTCTAATATTTGGCTAGATTCAAATAGGTTAGCAGATCTACAATGGGGATTGTATATACTGCTCATTCTCACACACTGATAAAATACAGTGTAATATATTGGTGCACTTCAACTGCTACGCATACAGTTTTCTTCATTCAAAAAAGGATAATAAGAATTAAGTTGGGAATAGGTCAAAGGAGCTCATGAAGAAATGGGTTTAAGGAACTTGACATATTAACAGTTCCAAGTTTGTATTTTTTTTTTAATGATGGTATTTGTCAAATTGTCAAGTTGTCCAGTCAACTTTCAGGCCAACTCCTCAATACTTTGTATACACACCAGGTATAAAAACCAATTACACACACCCCCAGTGAAATTTTCTTCTATTCAAAAAGGTGTTACTCACTCCTGTATAAAGATATTTAGTAGTTTACCTACAAGTATATTGAAATTTCAAAAGGATAAATCAATTTTTAAGTCAGCATTAAGAAAGTATCTTGTTATGCACACATTTTATTCTATAGATGAGTTTTTATCACATGATCAGGATATTGTCTAGTCGTTTTAATTATTCAATTATGTATTGCATTGAATGACTTGTAGTTCTCTTGTTTTTATGTTCATAACTCTGAATAAGCGTTTATATTATATTTCATATTTAACAGGAAACACATTGTATTTCTGTTTTTTGGTATTGTGATTGTATCTTGTGAAACCTGTGGTTGTTTAATTTGTTTCTTATGAAGAACTTGTGTAATTGCAACCAACATTACTTTGACCTGTTTCATATTCAACTGTCACTGAATGGATAGTGTGTCTGTGATGTGTGTGTGTGTGTGTGTGCGTGCACACAATAAACTTTATCTTAAAATTCATATCCTGACTGAGGGTTTCTTGGGTTTCCCCACTGCCTGCAGTACAATGCTAAAAACAGTACCATCAAAAATGCTACAACACCTTCCTTCTGTATCCTTTACAATTAATCAAAGGCCTAAAAATGTTGAACCCTTTTATTACCAACCGATGCATATAATGTTAAAAAGCACAGAGTTATTAAAACATTCTAAAATTACGCTCCAACATGTTTCGGTTTACATAGAAACCATCTTCAGGGAGCTAAAGTCAGTGCTTGGCTAAAAATTACACATTGGT
>Ga0209629_10001466_pt1 | contig 14998 bp, 11 predicted proteins | sample TergutCu122P5_FD_187286 | JGI IMG/M metagenome (GOLD analysis project Ga0209629, IMG submission 187286) | Cubitermes ugandensis P5 segment gut microbial communities from Kakamega Forest, Kenya - Cu122 P5 (SPAdes) (version 2) | ecosystem: Host-associated > Arthropoda: Insects > Digestive system...
TTCTTTCAAAAATGGGTGAAAATCCCAGCACCGATTTACTAGCTTTCTTTGATATGATGAAGCCTACTCCCCAATTACCTTGCCTGTCATTTCCAGAGTAATGTAGAGTGAACTTCACTTTCCTAATTGAGCCGTTACCTTTCCATTGTATTTCTTGGAGAGCTGCTACTTCCTTGTTTTTATGTCTTTCAACTTCCTCTGCTGTCATATTCATACTACCAGCCTGCAATAGAGTGCGCACATGCCAGGTTACAAATCATATTACCACATCCGTATCCTTGTTTTGTAATCTAAATCGTTTTTGTGAGGGCAGTCCGGTTTCTGTCACTGAATTCTTTGCAACATTTTAGTTTTAATGGGGCAGAGTTGTCAGCCCTGCGCCCAACCCCCAACCTGGAGTACCAGGGTATTTCTCTTAGTCTGGTCTCTCTACTGGAGCCTGTCTGGCTTGGGTGACCCTACCAGAAGCTTAAGCTTCCGCTAGCATAGCCTCTTGTATCACTGAGACTCTCAAGCCCCCCCCACCCGACTTATGCCTTCATCAAGGTGGAGATACCTGCAGTGGAGCTTACTAAAGTTACAGTTGTTAAAATAGTCCTTTAATATACATCGGTGTGTGGTTAATACGGTGGTGGTGTGGCTGCATATATTAGGTCTGTAATGAATAACTATCAAATACTGTGGACTATTTTAACAACTGTAACTTTAGTAAGCACGAATTAATGCGCTCCCTGATGATGGTGTAACTGCACTGAAACATGTCAGAGCTGTTAGTTCAGTTTATGCAGAAAAATGAAATCATGTGGCATGACTGAAAGTACAGGAACTCATCTTCCTTTATTTGCTTCCTTAGAAGCCTTGGAGCTCATCACTAAAGTATACACACAGGATGTTCTGTTATACTCAGGAAATACTACACCACTGTTGTGTATTTTCAGAATTTAGTAAGTGGCATGTCATATGTTCATCTCTGAAACATGGAAGGGTTGTAGATGGGTAGATTGTGCTGTTAAGGTCACATATCCTTGATAAACTGAAAAGACAAGAATGCTAGTAATTATACTTTTTTCTTTCTAGCATGAGTTTCCCAACTTCCAAGTTGACGTGTATGCATTGGTTCTGGAAAATGATGGTTCAGCTCTTGCTGCTGCTATCACCTGTGCTGGATTAGCGCTAGCTGATGCTAGTGTTCCAATGTATGATCTTGTTGTGGCAGCAACTTTGGTATGTATATGACTAATCACCAGATTACTTTATATAGGTGATCGTTTGATACGTATATCCCAGTGGACAGGAACACAGGAAGCGCTGTCTGCCCAAATAAAAGCTCATCTGTTGAATGATTCCTGTTACACAGTAATTGGTAACAAAACCATACAGAGGCTCCAAACTTCCAGACATTTAATTTTTCATTCTTGCATTTTGAGGGGTTTGTAAATTTGTTCTAGCATCAATGTTTGAAATATATCAGGTGTTGCTTAGCATGTACGCTCCCCCCTCCATGTCATAATTATCTGTGGTGATTGTGCCTTTCAATGTGTAATTTCCATAAACAGCACATTTTTGTCACTAGAATCATTTCTTGTAAAAAATAATAGCGCACTGGGAAGTGATGTATATAGTGAAATAGTATATTGCTCAGTCTTAACACATTTGCTGACAACATAAACTTATGTTGATTTAAGTTTTCACAGTGGTTTTTCATTACCAGCCAGTTGTGATTACCTTGTTTTAAGTACATATTTAGCAATAGGTTGATAAATTCTCCATTCTCATTTTCACCACATCCACTTACATGATACTTCTTCTGTTCAAGTACGTTTACGATCCATATCTCCCTCGGAGTAAGACCCATGTTTAACAAACACATCAGGTGGTAGGCAAAATTACCATTTTGCATGTCTCATTCTAGTCTCAGAAGGGAGGCAAATCAATTGACAGCATTTGAATTGAATGGCAACTTCATTGATACATTTTCTTATAATTACCATATTTCCCGGCCCATAAGACGCACTTTTTTTCCCAAAAAATGTGACCTAAATTCGACCTGCTTCTTATGAGCTGAGGGTAAGTATTATTTCCAAACTTATAAATACCCGTACATCTATTATACAACATCTTTATCGTGAGATAGTGAAAACCATGAAGATGATTTTAGTGGCAGTGACGACGATTTTCTGGGTTTCTATGATGAATAAATTATATTATGGTTGCTAATTTTGGCATGTAACAATCCTATTTTACTCCAATAAATTACTAAAATTAAAATACATTCATCATTATTTTTTTTCAAAATTTGTAATGAAAAAATCATGGTGCGTCTCATGGGCCGGGAAATACGGTAATTTTATGATTTCCTTACACGGTATTTACTCATCATTTAACCTAAGCATGTACCACTATTCTTGTCATTCAGTAAAGTAACCTTAAGCCTCTTGAACCTTCTGATGTACTCAAGAAAACAGCACACATACCTTTGCTGTCACCAGTGGTTCTCGGATTTTGTTGCCCTGCCTTACTGTATAAGGGGGCATGCAGTGCTGCAGTTGGTTGAGGCACTGCGCTACAAACTGGAAGGTGGGGGTTTTGATTGCTGATGGTGTCATTGGAATTTATCATTTTCGTAATCCTTCAACTCATTCTCTTAACAGAAATGTGTGCCAGGCGTATTTACTGGGGCAGGGTAAAGGCGGCCAGTACATAGGGCTGACAACCTTGCCACCTTCATGTGCTATCATGAAATCTGGGAGCCTTAACCTCCTGGAATGCTCAGGGCCTTGCCAGGCCTGTAGAGGGATTGCTTTACCTGTTACCTTTTACCTTACTGGATAAACATCACAGTATTTCAAAATGGTTGAGAATGGCACTATTTTTATCTACTCATAATTCTTTGGTACTGATAAAAGATAATAACAAGTTCAGTCTATGACTGTACTGTTGAAGATGTAGAATACATCTATAACAAGCTCAGTATACACATCTTCAACAGCAAAAGTAGACGTTATCTGAATGTTGGTATAACGTTTCCATAGTAACGCATAGCCGCCATCTTGTTGTTGCCATAACGTTTCCATAGTAACATATAGCCGCCATCTTGTTGTTGTCATAACATTACCATAGTAACACATATCCGCCATCTTGTATGTGGCACGGTTATGCTGTGACATCATCGACTTTGCTTGCAGACCCCCCATCAAATGAAACCATAGATGTATTCTACATCAATAGGAAATTACAAAGTATCATGTGATGCCAGTTTCTTGAAATTCCACATTCAGTTCGGAAGTTATTAAGAGGCGCATCTTTTGGAAACGCGTTTATTCACTACCTGATTATTTTCTTACAAATTCAAAGTGTGTTAGATAAAACCACCTTAATCTTATACTTTTATAATTGCAGGGGATTCATGGTGACAACAAATTCTTGGACCCATCAGCTGAGGAAGAATCCCTTTGCAACATTTCACCTCCTGTTGGCAGATCACATAACCACGGTATAATCACAGCAGCCTTCTCACCAGCCCATCAACAGATGTGTGATTTTGTGCAGTCAGGGGTTATGGACATTGAATGTGTCACATCCTCTATACAGGTTCTAAGAGAAGCATGTGAAACTATATATCCTCTGTCACAGCAGTGTCTTCTTAAGAGTGTCACAAAGATGTTCAAGACGAAGCAAACAGAAACGAAGTTAGACATCAGTAGTGATAGAATTGCATGTTGAATATTGATAAGACCAAACATTTGTATACAATAAAGTGAATGTAATTATTTGTTCAGAAATGCCTTCACTAGTATTCTTATATACGTTCCACAGAATTATTACATTCAGCACGATGTCTTCTTATCTCCACTGCTGATGTAAACGCAGCAGTGCATATTCTACTTCAACAGTCTGAAATACGCAGCAGTATAATTCAGTCAGTGCTAAACAAGGACAGTACTACTATTTAGTTGGATACAGACTGACATCAGCAGTCTTCAGCCCTGTCAAAATGCATAAGGCCATTACATATATATGCATCATACTGCATTTATATGAATAGTACTATACATTTCAGTCTTATTACGGCTTTTTTGTGGACATTATAATACATAATCACTTTTATTATCCGACTAATGCACTCAGTTATATAAAACTTAGAGATTAAAATCTACGATGTGTAAGTTTTAAAAGACAATTAAAAATTACACAACGTAGATTTTAATCTCTAAGTTTTATATAATTGAGTGCATTAGTCGGATAATAGAAGTGACTGATTGTAAGAATGCATGGTGAAAACCTGAAATTAAATTATAATACATACTCCATGTTCTACCATAACAGAATAGTTAGGTGACCTTATGAACTTTACAGCTGATCAGCATGTCGTGCAGGCTAAACTACAGTGCGCTGATAGTGGGTTGTAGATGTAATGCCTGAAAGAAGGTCAAGAAGGGTAGCATGGTGCGAAATATCCACTAAAGGAATCGCAACCTTGAAACTCAAAAACATAGTAATATTACATTGTGCCAGTATGGTAGAATATTTACTTGTGTTACGTGGCTCAAATTTTACCAGGAATTCCACAAGCAAAACTACAATTATTATTATTATTATTATTATTATTATTTTCCCTTTTAAAAGAAGCTGTGATGTGTACAGTGTAAAATATAAAAACAGTTTAGTTATGATGAAAGTTTAAACCACCCACTATCCTATGCAAGATCAATACAGTCTGTTATTGTCATTTAACAGGTAACCAATCTGATTCAAATTATGTTGCTACTAGATTTGTCTGCAAGGCAAGGACATGAGCTATCCTATATAAAGTATGGGCAATGGTTACATCTAACTTACTTTTTTTTAACACAAGTTACTGGGTTATCACGGGTCATACCAGCGAACGTGGATGATAATTCATACAATAAAACCACCAAATGCACTAATGTTAAAATTACATTTTTACACACAACATTTTGTAACTCCGACAAAAAAAAAAGTATGTTTTTAACATCAGTGCATTTGTTGGCTTTATCACTTGAATTACTAACGCACAGACATGAATAACATCATGATGGACAATAACATTTTATTCACAACTTGTTTTGTAAATCTGAAGTGTGCAATGTGTACTTTTATAGCCTCTTAAAAACTGAGGAAGATTTCTAACATGGTCAGTGTGGTGACTGGATGTTTTGTTAAAAAAAAATTCATTCACTTCTGAGACAAACTGCTGTATTTCATGTTTGGACAAAAAAATGAGGACAAGGGGTTGTAATAATTTTCACATAACTGTATTCTAGTCCTCTGGTTTCTCTGGTGGAGGGCCACATGGCTGCAACATCTTCTCCATCAGATTAAATCTCACTCTTGCTTTTGCTTCATTCTCACTAATGGCAAAGAAGTTCAGTAAATCGAAATGACCCATATATGAAGCAAATGAGTCGCGATGTTGGTTCACAAGCCATTCAAATTTTGTTGTGTCTGCATGCCCTGTTCCAATATACTTTGACTGCAGGTGCTCCAGTTGACTGTGAATGTTGTACCGATCACCCATATCTGTAAAAAAAAATTTATTTTACCATAACTGACATGCCCGTAAGAGCTACAGATTCTATCCAGCCCCTTAAACGGCAGCACGGAATACTGTCCATCTTTGCCGACTCTTCGCGTTTTCCTCAATCCCTCTAATCAAATGCCGGAATAGAAAGCTAGCCCATAAATTACCATCACTCTATCATTCCACCTGTATCTTCACACTAACAGCATCAATAATCACACCATAAATAAATATTAAGACTTTTACACGAGCCTAACAATATAATCAAAAACATAGCGAAAAAAGTACATATATTTAAAGAAATAAAACCACAGTGATTTCAAGATCTACAATTGCATTTGTTGAAAATTCACACGGTTATCATTCCCAAGGGACTTGGAAACAGAAATGAGGCCAGAGAGTGACTACTTGAGTTCTGCGAAGAAAATGCCCTCTTCGTAGTGAACAACCAGAGCAAAGGCTCTACACATGGACATCACCAGATGGCCAATACAGAAACCAATTTGACTACATACTTGGTAGAAGATGATGGAGAAGCGCTTTTCAGTCAGTGAAAACAAGACCAGATGCCGACTGTAGGTCGGACCACAAACTCCTTACAGCTACAGTAAGAATGAAGCTGAAAAATGTACAATGTAGGAAAAAGGGCTGGAAGTTGGACATAGACAATATAACTAAAGAATATAAAAATGAAATAAAACAAACTGGCCACAATAAACCTACAAGGAGGAAATTCAGAGGGAATATGGAAAGCCTTGAAGGACACTTTCAAGGAGGTAGCAGAAAAAAACCATCCCGAAAAAGGAAAAGAAAAACAGACCCACTTGGATGTCCCAAGACACGTTGTAGGTCGTGGAGATCAGGTGACAGATGAAAACAGAAGGATACTGGGCCAAAGTAAGAAAACTACATGGAAAAATACAAAAGAGAATTAGGAAAGACAAGGAGAACTATTTGAAGGAAAAATGCAAGGTGGTGGAAGAGCACAATAAAAAAGGCAGAAAAGGAGACTTACATCAAAAGATAATAACGGGAAAACAAAAAATAAATACAGGCATGATACAAAGCAGAGCAGGGAGAGACTACACAGAAAAGGACAAAATAATTATAAGATGGAAGGAATACACAGAAGAGCTCTACAAAAAGGATACAAAAACTTACACAGAGGTCCAGGAAAAAGCGTACACACAGGAGCCATCGGTGATGAAAAGCAAAGTACAGAAAGCTCTGTGGGAAATAAAGCAACTGGCATAGATGAGCTGCCAATAGAGCTAATAAAAGCAACAGGTGAAACAGCGCTAACAGCACTACGTCAACATATTTGGGAAAGCAATGTGTGGCCCCAAGAATGAAGAAGATCCCTATTCTTATCTCTGCCAAAAATAGGTGACCTCAGGCTATGTTCCAATTACAGAACCATTGCATTGACCCCACATGCAAGTAAAATCATGCTGGGAATAATTCAAGGCAGGCTAGCAACATACATTGAAAGGGAAATACCAGAAGAGCAAGCTGATTTTAGAAAGACAGAGGAACGAGAGATCAGATTGTAAATATAAGGTGGATCCTAGAAAGAGCAATAGAATATGGCAAAACAATATTTATGTGCTTCATAGACTACAGCAAAGCCTTTGACTGCGTAGACCACAGCAGACTGTGGAACACATTAAGAAGCATGGGAGTGCCAGAGCATCTTATAGCATTCATTAAGAGCCTGTACACGAAACAGGAAGCTGCAGTAAAAACGAAATATGGCAACACAGTGGTTTGAAGTGGGAAAGGGTGTTAGGCAGGGGTGTATCCTGTCCCCCTACTTATTCAACACGTACAGTGAATATATTTTAAGAAGGGTGGGTTTTGAAGACAACATAGGAATAAAAATTGGGGGAGAACAATAAACAATCTACAATATGCAGATGACACCACAGTACTAACCAAAGATATATAAGACATGAGAAAACTACTAAAAAGGCTAAACGAAGAGAATGAGAAAGCCAGACTGATGCTGAACCTAAAGAAGGCCCAGATAATGACAACAGAGACCTTAAAGGAATTCATTTTAAAAGGAACAACGATGGAGATGAACTGCTATGCATTTTTAGGCTCTATAATTACTAAGAATGGCTATGATTATAAGGAAATAAACAGAAGACTTTCGATTGGAAGAATGGCAATGACAAAACTGGAAAAAATTATGAAGAATCAAGACGTTAAGAAAGCTACCAAAATTAAAATAGCAGAAACGGTAATATTTCCAACAGTGACATATGTGAGAGTGGACGGTGAGGAAAAAGGAAAGGAAAAAAGCTGATGCCTTTGAGTAATGGATGTGGAGAAGAATTTTACGAGTTCCGTAGACAGAAAAGAGAACGAACCTTTCCTCAGTTTTGGACGAAGTGAAACCTAAAAGATCACTAGAAGCAACAATCCTCCGATTAAAGTTACGCTATTTTGGCCATGTTATGAGAGCGAAAGGGTCACTGGAGCGGGACATAATGCTTGCACAAGTCGCAGAATACAGGAGGCAGGGAAAACCACGAATACGATGGCTTGACAGCATCAAGGAAGCCACCGGCCTACGTTTGGGTGTTTTAAAAGAAGCAGTGCAAGACAGGAAAAAGTGGCGCATGTTGGTGGAGGAAAAGACTCGGAACAGGGAACGCACAAATGTGAAATGAACTCAAGAGAAGGCAATGGCAAACCACCACTCCTAGACCGTAACGATTGCCTCGAAAATCCTCCACTGGATCTCCAGGAGTCTGAACAGACACGAAGGACTACTACTATCATTCCCAATAGTATGACTCTATTAACTGGGTAAAAAAAACTCTTCGTTTCAATTCTTACTTCAAATTGTGTTCTGTAGCAGAATAAACAATAATGATGCCGTATAGCTTCTTTTTCGCCTAATTAGATTATTTGCATGACAGATAACTGCGAACACACGCGTTTATCCAATAGCAGTATCACACATGACATCCGTGACGGTTTGCCACTGCCACCAATACCTCGACGATAAACAAGTGTGGAATGTCACAGATTAGTACCACAAATGTCAATTTTTTTCATATTATTTAACCCTGAGGATGGGAACGATAAGTTGTCCCAAAACGTCGGTAAGAAATTACCACTACTCGCTGCGTGATGACCCAGAAAAGTGCAGTTCTCAATTACAGACGTTCATTCCGAACATTTGATGGATTTTACTCAAATCCATTATACAATATAAAGCAATAAAATGCACCTTTTCTAAACTAATATTTCAATTTATGATGTCTTCTACATGTTTTGAACCCGGGGGATTGTCTTCAGGAAGACAGTTGTATATACCGGTATGGTGTAGCATATTTTACATGCATCAGTGTCAGGACCCTTGTATGGACTCATACAGCTTATACCGAGGCACGGTAAGCATACATGTATATTCAACCGCCACCGTGAAGAAGAATGCTCGGGTTCAAAACATGTAGAGGACATCATAAATTGAAATATTAGTTTACAAAAGGTGCTCATTATTGGTTTATATAGGATAATTACATTACAATGCACGGCGCGAAAAACATAAAATTCCATATGGGGTCAATTGTTTCACATATAGATATTGATGCAATCAATGTGCCCCTACCCCAACATACCCTGCCATCTAATGGTAAAACTTATAACATGTTGGTAAGGTATACCAACTTATAACTTTATGCATGTACGAAATTTTAATTTCACGCACATCGAATCCATTTGTGTCATGGAACTAGGAGCATAGTTCACAGACCTTATTAACGGTAAGGTATCTACCTCCACCTGTAATCTATACTTTACAGATATCGCAAGATTTTATATTTTCAGGTTTTAATGAGTAATGTTGGTCACAGTTAACACCTATCTCAGCTGTTGGCAGCCATTTCTTTTTGGGCGATTTTGTTGGTTAAGCGAATTACGTGGTTGGAGCCTTATTGCGCGTAAGATATGGCATCTCTGTGCAGAAGAATTGCTCTTAATTCTTCGCGTCGAAATGTTGTCTATTCGTGTGTTAGACTTGCTAATACATGTAAGTTACAACTAACAGTGAACGTTGTGGGTAGATAAACATGGAAAAGGAGATAGCCATAGGCATATTACATGATTGGTGTAAGTTTCTAAATGGCGTGTCGTTGGATATTGCAAGGGGGTGGGTTGGTGTATTTGTCCTTTTTGTTAGGTCTGGAATTCACTTCTTTTAAATCAAAGACCGAGACCGGAGGAACATATTTTACAAAAAATGTTTGAGTTTATACACATTTTGTGTGAAGCATTTGTGTAGCGAGTAATAATTGAGAATCACAACCTTTTTTTCTTTTGGGTAAAATGGCAGTTTTGGCCCTGCATCAAACTCGTCTAGGTGATAATTAGAATCAGGAATGGATGCAGTAAGGAAGGACATTTCGTATATGGAATACAAATCCTTACGAATTTTTCATGTAATATGGAAAATAGGTGAATTTCTGGGGTCGTGGATCGCTGTATGATGACTGATTTTATATTGTGTGGTGTAGTTGGCGTTTCATGCATTAGTCTACACAACACTGGTTTTGTACTCTGTTTTTCATTTGCATGTGTCACAAATTTACTGATAAAATCGTAGTTTTAAGGTAAAAATGCAACTGGTTTGTGTGTGTGATTCATATTGAACATTATTGTTACTTTTCTTTTGCAGATATGGACCCAAAGGAATTAATTACAGGACGGGAAAAGCGTGAATTACTTGTTGAGGAATCTGGAAAGGATCTGGTATGTGGAATTCTTGCTAGAAGTATTGCATTGTCAAATTTTTGTGTATGCATTTTTATGAGGAGTATGTTAATTGGTTTTATTTGTTTATGCAGGACCCATATGGTCTAACAGTCAAGCGAGGACCAGGTACCAAGGATAAACCTAATTTGGTTACATCTGCATTTGAGTCTAGAATTGTTGGTTGTATCTGTGAAGATGAATCATCCCACATAAACTGGATGTGGCTTCATAAGGGAACCCAGACACGGTGTGGTTGTGGCTTCTGGTTCAAACTTGTTGAGAAAGCTCCTGTGTAGTTCCCTTTTAGATGGCTCAGTATGTTATATAGACTCTCAGTTATGTAATTAGTTGTGTGCCAGAATTAATAAAGTGGAATTCTCTATGTATAATAAGAATACAAATAAAATTACAAGAGTTCCATATTAGTGTGTTGAAAAAGGTGGGCTCATTATGTCTTAGGTTTGTTTTGTAATTTTGAAATGCACCAGAATAAAAGGTTTTGCTGTGTATGGTGTTTGAAGGAAAAACTGCAAGAAAGTATGGGGTATGAATGAGAATTTGTAAGAATGCATTCATTATAGTGCTGTTGGTGTTAAAATTATTGCTAATAGTCTGAAGTTCGGACATAGCGCTGCAAATTAAACATTGATTTGGTATTATGCTACAGAGAATCTGCCCAGGTATTGCCATCTAAAACAGCAGAATATTTCACTGGCCTCATTAATTCCATCACCTCCATAAATATGAATATAACTCTGAATTCATCTGATTGAAAGAGTAAGTAATGGAGGTATGTTACATTTAAAATCATTACTGCTACACATTACAATAATGAAGTGACTATATCTAGGAATTTATATAGACCCTTTAAAATGAAAAGGGCAAAATTTCCATGTGGAACATTAGGTAGCAGATCTAGTGTAGACAATAAAATGCTTTGTTACTACTGAAGTTATGCTAACAGTACAATTCATACATAGATTTAAATTATTGAAGAATAGCTTGCGATCTTTGAAATCAACAGTATTACTACTTTGCCCTCTAATTACATTGTATAAAGTACGGAGCTGCAAAACATCTAATCTTTTGCACGGTCAGAATACGCTTTCAAGTACTTTGTAACGTGTAACCGTACACGTAGTCCAATATTCTGTCTGTACACCAGCGTGCTGCAAAGATGGATTAGGCGTTTAACATGTATGATCTGCGATCTAGGGTCTACCTGTGGTCGAGGGCACGGGTCACATATGCGCGGATGGAATTGATGTTCCATCTACTGGTTAAAGATTCGTACTTACTAGAGGTACTGGGTACTAAACTTACCCACAAGATGGCCGTTGTGGTGTTTGTGTGTGTGTAATTGACTATAGCGATTCATTGGCATCAGTCCGGCGTTTCTTTTTTGTTATATATATGCAAGGTACACGTTGTAGTGTCGTATATGATATATATTTTGGAGTGGAATTTAGTCACGTTTATGTGTAATGTCCACCTCGTAAAGTGTTTAAATATACGTTAATCGTTATAGATATTGTTGGTATATAGTACAGAGTCATTTGTTACGGCATATTGTGGATGAATGCGGATAACAATAACTGAATATTTGCATACTTCTGATACATATCTCTTGCCGTACAGTAACCGTATTGCACTTTTAGTGTAAATAACTGCAGGAGTATTTCATTTGGCGTGTATTGTGTTTAGTAAGGCACTGATAGACCGTAGTTGAAATAATAAGTGACTTGAGCTGCATATAACCTATGTGACATCACATGGAAGTGTTCCTAATAAACGTATGAGAGCAATTGTCAGTTTATTGTAATCTCTCCTACGGTTTCCAGATGTTCCAGATGTCGAATGCGAAGATAGTGAAAAGTGGGGGCGCAGAGCCCGACCAGCTTGAGGGTCAAATTTCTCAGGCCCTCGTTGAGCTGGAGATGAATAGTGACCTCAAGACACAATTAAGGGAACTACACTTTACAAAGGCCAAGGAAATTGAACTTAATGGTAAAAAGGTAATATTGCTGTAACGTTCGTTTTAATAAATATTTCGTAAAAGTGTTGCATTGTGTGTAATCGTTTTACACGTTAGGGTGTTGCCAATTATGTTTCAGTCAGTCATCATTTATGTACCAATTCCGCAATTGAAGTCGTTCCAGAAAATACAGACACGTCTGGTGCGTGAATTGGAAAAGAAATTCTGTGGTAGACATGTTGTATTCATTGGTGAGAGGAAGATTTTGCCAAAACCAACACGCAAGACGCGCACAAAAAATAAGCAGAAGCGACCAAGGAGGTAAGATGTTTCCTGTGTGTTGAACAAATTCAGTTATAAGAGGGTTAGCTGTCTCATGTGTTATGTTAAATAAAATGAACCATGGTGTTACAAACATTTTTGCTGACACTGTGTCATTGTACTGAAACCCAAAAGCTTTGAAAGTTTGTCATTAACATTAAAACTTGAAGCCTAAACGTCTGTGGACTTCAAGTGTTGTTTGTCATGCAACATTGTTGGTAGAATAAATGTCTTTTTTTTTAAGGAAGGAAGTCATGTTGTGTGCCATAATAAAAAGAGGAAGTAGTAGTTAACAGAACTGTTATCATAAATTATTTATTTACATACTCAACTAGTTTTGGCTTTAGGCTTTCTTCATACAAAATCATGTTAAAAACATCAAAGGTAGTATGAGATTCAGAAAAGTCATTTCCATTACATTTGTGTGTATAATGTGTCTGTTTGGAAATAGTATATTTATATTCTGTGAAGGAATTTATGATACAGCCATGTGTATTATCATGAAGTAAAAACTATGAAGATAAAATCTCAAGGTTTAATAAGCAATTTTGCTTAGTTTCAGTATGCCAAGTCAGTTTTATGTTTAGTCATATGTAGCTGGATGTTTCTATTTTAAAGTACTATTTTATAGTTCCCATCATCCCCCCCCCCCCAGGTCTTAAAACATATAGTTGTAAATTCCCAAGAACATGTTGCATGGTTGTTTTGTACTGTACCAGTATTCATAGATCCAGTTAAGGTCATTGCACAGTAGATTGTGGAATGTGTGCACATTCATATTTATGTTAACCATTTTTGTGAACAGGGGCCAGTGCATAATAATCATTGGTAGAATTAACGGGTTTGCTGTTTTGGTTAAACTAAACTAGAAGGTACATGTAACATTTTTTTACCAGGTTAATGTGTAGATTGTTGTCAGTGTTGGAGATATGAGGAGGAGAAGGGACAATCAAAAGAAGACAATTTTGCTGTTTTGGATATAAGAACATTTCATTTATGTTGAGAAGTCCAGTAACAAAGTAGGATGAAATTCTGTTCCTTCTGAGGGGGTGCGGATATTTGGAAGTGATGCAAATACGTATGGAATGTTAGATTAGGTTCACATAATTTAACATTAATTCCCATTTTTATTGTCTTCATGTCATGTTTGTTGGCTTGGTGGTTTGACTGGAATGTGTATTTGCTTGGTAAAAACCTCTTCCAGTGTTAGTTTAATGATTGTGTTATGAGGTAGCTGGGAGAGTAATATTGAAATATATATGGAAGGAATATAATGGGAGGGTGTGGATTTGATTAATCTGGCTCGTGAGACGGACACTTCATGACACGGGCACTTGTGGACGCAGTAATGAACCTTCAGTCTCCATAAAGTTCAAGGAATTCTTGACTAGCTGAGGGGTTGTTAGCCACTCAGGAATGACTCTGCCCTCTGGAGTGTGTGTTTGTTAGTCGGAGATATGTTTCAGTTTTAACCTGCAGTCTTTTTCACTGCATCTGAGTAGTCATTTTTGGATTTGTGGTGAAACGTTGATTTAGTCCTATTAGCAAATTGCTGTGTACATGGCAAGAGTTGGCATCTCCCTCATCATATTTGCCACCAAGTCTAAGAAAAATACTTCTCTGAGAACACACATGCTGTAATTATTATTGTTTAAGGTATGAGGACTTGTAAGTGAAGGCAGAGTGATAGGAGTCCTGTGTGACATGCACAAGTTCCTGGGTAAGGCATTTCATGGTTATTGTTATTGCAGGCACATTTTGAGGTGGTTCACATGAATCCAGTTTATCATAAATCATTATCTGTCCTTGTGACATTATGTTAACATGTAGTTGATAAAGTGTCAGTAAAGATGCCAGTAAGCAGAATTAAGGAGTGTGATGAATGACAGAGTTCTTCGCTAGAAATTGATGTAAATGTGTAGCAGCTGTAATAGTAGCTGTGTAATTTGTTTCAGTCGTACTCTGACGTCTGTTTATGACGCCATACTTGAAGATTTGGTGTTCCCTGCCGAAATCGTTGGCAAGAGAATTAGGGTGAAACTTGATGGTTCACAGCTGATCAAAGTCCATCTTGACAAGAATCAGCAGACAAATATTGAACATAAGGTTTGTAAAGTTTCTGACAGGGATTTTTTAAACTCTGCCTTTAACCCTTAGGCTACCGGATTAAATTTCACTAGCCATTTAATAATATTAACCCTTAGGCTACTAATTCCGTATATATATGGAGCTCCTAGTAAAGCCAGAAATGCTAACGTCGTATATACATGGACCTACGTTTGGCAACGCTGAAACAGTCTCTTTCTATTTGCTGCACAATGTTGCAACACTGAATCAATGCAGAGAGGTTTCCTGTGTCACATTTGTGTGTAAACACTTTGCCAGCTAGCTGG
>Ga0209629_10001467_pt1 | contig 14997 bp, 13 predicted proteins | sample TergutCu122P5_FD_187286 | JGI IMG/M metagenome (GOLD analysis project Ga0209629, IMG submission 187286) | Cubitermes ugandensis P5 segment gut microbial communities from Kakamega Forest, Kenya - Cu122 P5 (SPAdes) (version 2) | ecosystem: Host-associated > Arthropoda: Insects > Digestive system...
TGTGTGTGTGTGTGTGTGTGTGTGTGTGTGTATATATATATATATATATATATATATATATATATATATATATATATAGATATAGATATATATGTATGTATCCTTGTGTTTTTTTGGGGGGGTGTGTAAAGAAACCGTACCAAAAGAAAGAAACTGAACAACAGGCCATTGTGTAGGTGTTGTTCATCATATCAGGTAATTGTGATAAGGGGCATAATACCTTAGTAGCATTCGTTTTTAGAGGACTGGGTACTGCAGTGTTGCCAGTTTACTTATCAAGTGTTTTTTGTGTTTGGTAGTGTACTGAACATTGGCTATTTCCATTGAGAAGACGTATTTATGTATCCTTTGGTCTGTGACAGAACTGAATGTTGTCAAGTACTAGAAATGTATTATAATATTCCTTTAAAGGTGTTTGTGTTAGTGTGTGTGTGTGTGTGTATGTGTATGTATATATCACTTATTTAAAAAAGTTTTGGCATTACTTGATATTTATTTTGTATGAAATAAAAATTGTACTAATTTCAGTGCAATATCATTGAACGTCTCATACATGGCTCTCAGAGCCACCATTCTTTATGAAGTGAATGTATGCTTCCTATTGAAGAAGTTTTTGTATGGATGTTTTGTCTCTTTGGGTATTATTTTTATGTACAGTAATTTCATTTCATCTTATCAATATTATTATCTTAACCTCAAAACTGTAAGGTGAATTATAAGGCAGTAGAGAGGCCTCGTGTGAATGTAATACACGAGTGTATGCAATATATGGTGAAATGGGTAGCATGCTGTTCCACTCTTGCTTAGATCATGAAACTGTCCCAGTACTTACTGAATGTGAAATATTTCGTGTATTGTTACAGTTCTCAAAGATTAGGCCAAGAATTATTAATTTTTTCTATTCCTCTCCAATTTTTATAATTGTTTTCATACACCATGGAACAATACAGTGTTTAAATAAAGTGCACTACACATTCCAGCAACTGTTCTCAATTCCCTGATTTCACAAAAGCATTTTTTTTAGAGATTTATTGCATAGAATTTATATATATAGCATGTTTGCAGACACGTAACAAAGTTGTTCCCGTAACCAATTTGAATAGATGCATATACTGTAACAAAGCTGAAATATTAGTAAATACAAATAATGTAAGTGAAAAAAGTGCCTAAAAACACTACAACTAATGGTGAGCTGGTTACAGCAGGATGTGCTTCAGCCTTTTATGTTTATATTTTATGTACAGAATTCAGTTTGGCTAGGCTGTAATTCCTGATTTGTTGGACCAGGGGTTTAGGGTGGGAAGGATAGTGAGCAAAAAATTTGGCTGTGGGTTGCTGGATGACGTCTGGAATGGGTTCCATGTCAAGAGTGCTGTGCACGTGGGAAGTGGGGGTATGTCACAGAAGCATTATGTAGGCTTCTCAAAAGAAAGTTTCAGTAAGTTTTCTGAATAGCTCTTTCAGGGTAATGTAGTTGTTGTATGATTGCCTGATTGAGGAAAATTACGAAGGATGTCCATTAGTTTATGACTTAAAAAGAGAAATTTATGAAACAAAAGTAAAATAGTGAGAAAATGAGGAATAGTTTTAGGAGCATAGGTGCACAGAAATGTGAAGGAACATCAGCAGATAATCACTTAGTATTTTTATGTTAACAAAATAGATGTTACTAATGGTCACTTGTTGCTTTGATAGGGTTTTGTTCTTTTTCACACATGAAATTTACATATTAATCATCAGTATAAAGAAAAATATTTAATGTTATAAATGAACAGCACCATTTTCTTATGACAGTTATAAGTGCTTTAACCAAAAAGTGGCAAGGGAAAAGTCAGTATAGACCACTTATCTGAGCAGTAACCTACATATCAGAGGAAGGAGAAAAAACGTGAAGCACATCTCAGTAAAAATAAGGAAGAAGTGCTAATTCAAGTAATCATATTGAAAGTGAAAGGGAAGGAGTCTTGTTCTTTAATCCTCATATGGTGCTCATCAGAATTATTGTTGTTAAATTGTTTGAAGTATCTACAGATTCTGAAAATGCTGTTTCGGATTTACAAAGCAATGCTTGAACTTTGTTATAAATGTTGTGATGAGTCTGGGTCAGGTGCTTCAAGTTATGTTTGGAATGCATTAGCTACTACAACAGTTAAGAAATGTAACTGAATGAAATTTGAAATTTGTCTCATATTGTACAACAGTATTTGTACAAACAAGTAGGACTGTGTTAAAGTTGAGACATTTAGATAATATTTGAGGTTCTCACATTGGTGCTGATAGGATAGTATGCCATGTCACCTAGTGGATGTAGTGCGCCTTCATTACTCTTCACTCTTCTTGGATTGAATGATCCTGAAGATGAAGGCAGGATGCTCCTTCAAACTGTTAGAAATTATTTTCTGGTTAACATGACTGGACGTTCTGGGAGACTTGAATATTGAGGCATTTATATAGGAATATTTAAAATTTTATATACATATTTTTACCAGAAAAATTTAAATGGTATTATGTATGAGGTTAATAATTGATTTAGGTTTATAGATAGTACATGCATTCTTTCTAAGGTGTGAGGTATTCTTTGTATGTATGCTAAAAGAGTTGTTTTGTGTATCTCATGCATTTTGAAGATTGGCGATTGTTTTCTTCTGCTTTAAACTATTTGTATTATTTATGTTAGCAGATTTGGCTGAGAAGTCTAAAAGTAATTGTCTAAAAATATGGTGTGCTGCATAAGGTGTACCTAACTTCAGGTTATTATTTTATAAGTCATTTTGAGGAAAAGGTACTCATCAACATGTGCCTGATATCAACCATAACATGGCTACAGGAATTTTCAGATACGTTTGTACGCAGCCATAGTAAAAATGGGAAAATGTACATGTTTTATTATGTGGTACACACAAACATAAAGTTATATGTCAGATAACTATATGTAAGGGATGTCCATTAATTCTTAATGTACAGTACAACACATGTTCATTGACATAGCAAAACAAAGGAAGCAGTTAAGTATTATCTACTGTACCTACAACATCAAAAGTAAATGATGTGTCAGATAATATCACATAAGAAAGACACCAATTTTTAGCTGTGTTACCAAGTTAGTTATATTAGTTTTTGTAGTTGTGAGGTCACCAGATCCCGTGTTTCTTGACTGCTTCTTGTGGGGCCACATGAAGGATGTGTTCTACTGGCAGAAATTGCTGACAAGGGAACTAATGCTGTGAATCTTGGAAGCCACTGACTGCACAAGGGGACATGATGAAATTTTCAGAAAGGCGATGAATTACATTTTGAGACATGCAGAATTGTGGATACGGAATGGTGGAGATCATTTTGAACAGCTGTCTGTGTAACTCAACTGAAAATTGACTTTGTGATTTTTTTGCTTCTGAGCTGTAACATAACTACAGAAACTAACATAACTAATTCAGTAACAAAACCAGAAATTGATATTTTTCATTTGTGGCATTATCTAACACATAATTTTATTATAACATACATGCAGTAGGTAAATCTTGATTGCTTCCTTTATTTTATTGTGTTATTGGACGTATGGTGTACGGGAGGTTAAGAATTAAAGGATATTTTTCTGTTATGGTGTTACCTGACACAACGTTTTTATGTTTATGGAATGATAAAATGTGTGTATTTTACCATTTTCAGTTACGGCCATGTGTGTACCTTAAAATGCTCATAATTTTGTAATGGTTGAAAATTGGTCATATGTTAGTGACTTCTTGCTCATAATGACATAAAATAGCATCCTGAAGCTTTGTACACCTTATGTGGAACATCATGTGTCTGTATAGTTGTTAAATTTATTCCATTAGAAAGTTTAATTGAAATCTAATTCAAGTGTAATATTTGTTGTGGTGTCATTTTTGTGGTAAAATTCAGTGGCTGTTTGGTTATTTATTACCATTCAGGATAAATGTTCTGCAAACACTGTTATTAGAGAAATTTGTTATTCAACTTTTTGGCTTCAATTGTTTAGATGCCTTGGTTCCATATGGGTGTGAAATAATAGTGCACATTACCATAATGAAGTGTTTCTTAGAGCAAGAAATTAAATTGGCATCTGTTTTTTTTTATGTGGAGATTGTCAACAACCCCCACAAGAATTCAGCAGTGGAATGTTTTGCAGAAATTGCTGGATTTCTGCCAAACATGAAACATACACATTCTGTGATAGCAAATTCAGCATGTGATTGATGTCATTTGTGTCATTATACCGGTGTTAGACATTGTCCAGTTTCCTTATTGATACTTCTAATTTTCTGTTCTGTGTTTCATTTGTTTTTCTTTGCCATTACTTGTACCCTCTTATATTGATTTCCTTTGCCATTTCTTGATTCTGATTTTCTTTTCTAATCTGACCATTCCATGTATGTTGTATGTTTTAGTTTTAACACTATGTATTTCACAAACGTAAATGGCCATCATCTCTTAACAAAAGACATGTGTGAAGTACAGTGAGCAAGGTTCCCACCACAACAGCATTTATGTTTATAGGAATGGCATAGGTTTTATATTGGAATTTACTTTAGTAGTTGATTCAGTTGCACAGCACTTGTTTATGATGTATGAAAATTGTGCAGAAATTAAGCAGCAACATTCCATAAAAAAACATTTCTCACACACAGAAGTGCTTGTAAGTAATTGAATGTAACATAACACTGTTAATTGTGCAGTGACTTATGTTTGCTGTTACTCTCTCTTAATGAGTAGTGTATTTGTAATTAGTCATTATTGTATAACTTTATAAGTTCAAAACATTCGGTTTTGAAGATGTGGTAGCATTTATTAAGGCTAAAACTCTATAATTTTATAGTAATATCTTTATTTCAAATTTAATAGCATGAATTCTTCTCACACACTTTGTGTGGAAGACACCTTAAATTAAAATCTGGAGGCCTGTGATATTTGTCAGAAATATGAGTTGGCAGAATCAGTTTTTAACTTCAGTGTTTTAAAGCTTTTGAATTAATTTTGTATTGTCTTGGCACATAATTTTGCAGTGTGTTTTCATTACTTATGCTATTGAGACTACCTTTCTCCTGTCCTTTGTAATTCTTATTTCAGTATCAAAAGGGAGATGAGATGAGATCATTGAATTTATATGAAGAAATTTCCAAGTAGAAGAGTGGCTTGTGATTAGCTTCAGCAATGTTACATTCCCACCATTTGGCTTATGTTGATTGTTACCTTGCATGCATCTGTCTGAATACTATGTTTCAGGTGTATGGAGTGGTGTAAGGAAGAATCTTGTCGATGTAAGCAACTTCTGCTTATCATGATGTTTGTGAAATGTAGCATATTACACAACATGTGTAGGCCATATGGTCTGTTTCTTTAGGTTTAACATCTATTTGTTTAATATACTAGAACTACACATGCTGTAAAGTAATTGTGCTAAGAGCAGCATCTGTAGCAAGAACAAACACTTCAGTTACCAGCTATATTTAACGTGTTGCCTCTAGTGTAAAGTGACTTTATGCCACTCTGTGTGATCTCATGATCTTTTTCCCATTTTTGTATTTATTATTTTGAGCAACCATTTAGATGTTCTCTATCTTTGTTTCAGGTTCTAACACTTGAAGGGGAATCTTCTTACAATACTTCATGAAAGTTACCAGCACTGTGTTTTTCAAAGTGAAATTATTGGCTTCAGTAGGATTTCTTGTGTACTATGTAAAATACCGCCATGGAAAAAGAAAAGACTGAAACTGTATCGGAAACAAAAGAAGGATTTGACAGTGAACCTGGCATGAAGCACAGTGGTGATGATAAACCAGTTTTAGAAGCTCTGCCGGTAAATGTGTCTGCAGGGCATGACGATGAAATAGGCAAAATTGAGGTTGTAAAGGATGAGAATGACACTAATAATCTGTCACTAAAGGCAGAAGGTGAGGGGAAAGTAGATGAAGGTGTCAGTAGCAAAGATCATGACAAGGATCCTACAGTTGATTGTTGTGAAGTTCCTGCTGCTGTTCACATTCAACTAGAAGAGAAAAATGTGACAGTTCAGTCCACAAAGGCAACGTCCATTGGCTGTATTGGATCCAAATTAGACACTCCTGGAGTTGAAAATGGGTAAGACATGTTGCTGTTTTATGTGAGAGTGTGTGTGTGTGTGTGCGCGCGCGCGCACACAAGCGTGCGTGCATACACACACACACATATGTACCTCTGCTCTGTCTCTGTCTTTTTTACCCATTTCATGATCAGTTTCAAGGAAAGTGTTAATCTAAAAAATGTAATTTCAGTGATGCTTTATATGCCAAGAAAACAGTTGAATAATTGAATAATGTACATTTTAAGCACATGAATGTTTGTAATTTGCATAAGTCAGTTTAGGCCTCAAAGTTAGATAAAAGTATAACCTGTAAACAGTTCAGAATTAATATACTTTTTATAGAAGATAATCATAATTCAGATTATTCTGCCGATGCACACGTTGAATCACACTAAAGGACATCATTCTGCTTCACTGTGTTCCATTTGTTTTGTACGTTCTTTGCTTGGCCTTTATGTGGAATAACATATAGTATTTTTTAGACATTTTAGATATTGTTGTGATCCATCTGTAGTATGGTACTTAACTTTTATTATGCTTTAGTTTTATGCCATCTTGAGGTATGCTGATTGATGATCTGTGATTTGTATGGAAGCTTCTGCAACATCTTTTGTTCAAGAATTAATCGCATTGAAAGCAGTGTCTTGAGAATGGATTTTTATGTAGGCCTGTATATTGTATTTGAATAATAGGCCAATTGTATTGTATAAATTTTGGTTAGTTGCAGGTAGTATAACAGGTGATGTGTCCTTTCAGTATAAACTTCTGACATAACTTTTACCATTAGTGGTGTACTGATAGTAATGATTATTCAGAGGCTGTTGTGTTTAGTTCATGGAGTGCTTGTATGATCATTGTAAAAGCAACAGACTGTGGTCATTGCCTTCTTTAACAAAGGAAGTCTGGCCTGAGTGTGTGTTTCAGCATCAGGCCAAATTCCCCACTCACATACCAGCAACCAGGACAAGTTTGTAATTCAAGGTCAAGCATTCCCTAGCAGGCATCTGGCAACATTGTACAACAGCTACATGTGTATGACTGGTGGCACATCATTTTCCATCTTTGTATACCGTAAACATGTTTTGATGTAAATCTTGTCAAGTGATTGAACTATATGTTGCAGCATTATGCTTTATAAGAGTTCATGCAAGGTATTGGAGTTGCTTGTGCTCATGGTGGGGGCCTCAGATGGTATGTTGAAGCAGGTGGGGAACATCACAGATGGTTAGTTTTGACTGTTGCAGGAGTCAGTTGCATAGGGAAGGGAGATTAATTCGTGTTGCTTGTCTTGTTGCATATTTCAGAAGGTGACAGGTTTTGATTGAATCTTTACACTTTCCTGTTATGCTGCCAGTATTAGCAGTATATTGCTATCCCTGTTATGTATTGTCAGTCCTGAACTGCTGGTAAATGTTTAGAACTGATAATTCTTATCTTCTAAGGCACAATACTGATTTTCTTGTTAGCGTGAACATGTGGTCCTTCTTTTATAAGTATCATTTACTTTCCTTCTTCATATGATGTCATATCTATAGGTTACCATAAATAATGAATATGATGTTATCTGTGTTAAGGTGATGCCTGTTATGGTTGGTAACCATTTCCATTGCAGGATTTCACTGACCAGATGACAGAATGAACATTTCACCTGTTGGTGAACTGTGAATTGTTGGGATATTTATTTTTGATATTGGTTAAAATGGTTAACGAAATGTATTTCGCTATTCAAAAAAAAAATTATGTCTCTTTTGTAATGCATTGTTTTGTTTGGGGCAAATGTCATTTCACTGCATTTGTGTAAACATATTTTTCTGTAAAAGGAACTGTAGCTTATCACTTCAGGTATTAATTACTGTTTGTAGCTGTGAACGTGATGAAGTACACAGGACATGAAAAGTGCAGTTAATGTCTGTTGTGTTTGAGATATATCCCAGAATAGTGACAATTTTATTTTCTAGTTTTTATTGTGTTTATGGTTTTGTTGTTATTTCTGTCATCATCATACTTAGCAGCAGCAGCAGCAGTTGTAGTGGTGGTGGTGGTGGTAGTACTAGTGGTGGTGGTAGTAGTAGTAGTAGTAGCAGCAGCAGGAGTGGTATGTAGCAGCAGTGTCAGTACTGCAGTTGTAACATCCTGTCAGCTTTTACAAGTCGAAAGAAGGAAAAGTTACAAAGACTTGAGCACAAAGAGAGTGTGGTGATTTCACAAGATTACATTTCTCTGTTAACCCTTTAGAGAAGGTGTGTAAACTCTTTTATTTAAAGACCCAGTTCTTACTGTGCAGTAAATACTTTTCATCTTGGTTATAAAAACCAGTCAGTTGATGTTATGTAAGGCAAACTTCGCTGTTTGTTAGGCACGTTCACAAAATTGCGAAGAGCAGCTATTAGCTTCGTCATGCCTGTCTGTCCGCCAATCCGCATAGAACAACTCAGCTTCTACAGGATGGATTTTCATGAAAGTTGATATTTAAGTATTTTTTTAAAATCTGTGGAGAAAATTTAAGTTTCATGAAAATCTGGCATGTAACTGGTACTTTACATGAAGACCAATATAATTTTTGGTCACATTTTGCTCACTTCTTCTTAGAATGAGAAATGTTTCAGAAAAATATTGTAGACAAAATCAGAACACACATTTCATGTTCAGTAACTTTTTTAAAAAATTGTGCCTTTATGAGATAGTGTGGAAAATTATTATAGAGCCATGCAGGCCACATATGACAATATGGCTCATGTGCACTGCATTTTGGATACCCAAGGGTACAGTCAGTCTCTGTATGTGTAATAGTTATTGCTTTTCCACTGCAACAGTTGTTGCACAAATGTGCAATGTTATGTGTACATTGCCTGTCTTGCCTGAAATCCCGTCAAGCATATACCATGACTTACCTCAAGTTGGGCCATGTCTGTTCCACTTCTTCCCAATTTATTATTTACTAATCCTGTAGGTGTCATTAAATAAACCATAAAAGAATAAATGCAGTGTCTTCTACCAAGGCATGTTTTGAAACAGACTGCTAGTAAAATTGTGTTGTGTTAGTAATTTACTCTTCAGTAATTTGTATGTTACTGTCAAACATGGCAATTTTTATTATATTCAACAGTGCATACTACATGTTTCGGTCCATGCGACCATCTACAGGTATGAAAGTATGTAATTTAAACCAAGCAGAATGTGTTAAATTGTATGGCAAATTGCGACATCATGTAAATTTCACAGTAGTCACAACATTGAGGTGTTGTGTATTTCATCTTGTATATATTTTTATTATTAAAAACATGTATTGTTTCTGTAATTGTTACAATGTTTTGTTAAAAGTTTTTTGTACAAACTTTATTCTGTTTGACTTGCATGAATATTTAGTGTCCTATTGTATTTGTATTTATCTGTGTGCATACATTCTTTGGAAACTGATACATTCTATGTATATCTGTAATGAGTATTTAAGTTATTTTAATATTTGGAATTTTAAATATGGATATTATTCAACTTACCTATATTATTTATTACATACAATTTTTTTTTGTGTGTTCAGTGGGGAACAGGATTTTTTGTACACCAAAGAAAAGTATCAGCAGTTAAGAGAGTAGAGTTTGCTTAGCGATAGGATGTCATATATAGCTCTGAGAGGTCGCTGGTGTGATATCATTGTTCTGAACGTTCATGCATCAAGTGAGGAGAAAAGTGATGACTCAAAAGACAGCTTTTATGAGGAATTAGAGCAGGTTTTTTGTATCATTTTCCTAAGTACCGTATGAAAATTCTATTAGGAGATTTTAATGCAAAAGTGGGGAGAGAGAATATTTTCAAACTGACAATTGGGAATGAGAGTCTACATCAGGATAGTAATGGTAATGGTGTTGGAATAGTAAACTTTGCCACATCAAAATATCTAGTTGTTAAGAGCATGATGTTCCCGCACTGAAACATTTACAAGTACACCTGGACCTCTCCTGATGGGAAGACTCACAACCAGATTGATCACATATGGATGGATAGGAGATAGCAGTCGAATATACTAGATGTACGAAGTTTCAGGGGAGCTGACTGTGATACTGATCACTATCTGGTGGTTGCAAAAGTTAGGAAAAGATTGGCAGTAAATACACAAGCAGCTCAGTAGTTTGATGGGGTAAGATTTTATCTCAGGAATCTAAATGAGCTGGAGGTTAGGAAACAGTGTCAGATTGAGATTACAAACAGGTTTGCAGCTTTGGAGACCTTAAGTGATGGTGAGGACATAAATAGGCCTAAAGAGAGTCTAGGTCTGCACAAATTGAAGCAGCATAAACCATGGTTTGATGAGTAATGTTTAGGTTTTTTAGTTCAAAGGAAGGAGGCTAAAATGCAGTGTAGATAATCTAAACAGTGTAAGACATGATGCTAGCAGGCATTTCAGGAACAAAAAGAAGTAATATCTGAAAGCTAAAATTGAGGAACTTGAAACTAATAGTAAGATAAAAAATATTAGGGACTTGTATAGGGGCATCAGTGACTTTAAAAAGGATTACCAACCTAGAACTAATATAGTAAAGGATGAGAAGGGTGATTTGGTTGCAGATTCCCACAGTATTTTGGCTAGGTGGAGAAACCATTTCTCTCAGCTATTGAGTATACATGAGGTTAATGATGTTAGGCAGACAGAATTACACACAGCAGAACCACTAGTGCCTGAGCCAAGTGCCTTTGAGGTTGAATTGGCTATTGATAAGCTAAAAAGTCACAAATGAGCAGGTATTGATCAAATCCCAGTAGAATGGATTAAGGCAGGGGGTAGAACAATATGCTGAGAGATCCATAAACTTATTATTTCTATTTGGAATAAGGATAAATTGCCTGGGGAGCGGAAGGAATTCATCATTGTACCTATCTATAAGAAGGGCAATAAAACAGATTGTAGTAATTATAGGGACATATTTTTGCCAACTACATACAAAATTTTATCCAACATCCTGCTGTCTAGGTTAATTCTATATTCAAATGAAATTATTGGGGATCATCAATGTGGATTTTGATGCATCAGGTGACTACTGATCATATGTTCTGCATCCGTCAAATACTTTAGAAAAAATGGGAATACAGTGAAGCAGAGCATCAGCTGTTTATAGACCTCAAGAAAGCTTATGATTCAGTTAGGAGGGAAGTCTTGTATAATATTCTCATTGAGTTTGGCATCCCCTTGAAATTGGTAAGGCTAATAAAACTGTGTCTGACTGAAATGTATAGCATAGTCCAGAGAGGCAGGAATTTGAGATGTTTCCTATCAGAAATGGTTTGAAACAAGGAGATGCCCTGTCGCCATTGCTGTTCAACTTTGCTTTAGTGTACGCCATTAAGAGGGTTCAGGTAAACCAGGATGGCTTGAAATTATATGGTACACATCATCTTCTGGTTTATGCTGATGATGTTAATATGTTGGGAGGAAGCATACATACTATAAAGGAAAACACAGAAGGTTTGGTAGTGGCTAATAAGGAGACTGGACTCGAAGTAAATGCGGATACAACAAAGTACATGGTCATGTCTCAAGATCAGAATGCAGGATGAAGTCGCGATATAAAGATTTATAGTAGTTCATTTGAAAGGGTGGAGGAGTTCAAATATTTGGGAACAACCATAACACATCAAAATTCTATTCAGGAAGAAATTAGGAGCAGATTGAAGTCAGCGATCGCTTTAAAGATTGAGATATACAGAACTATAATTTTGCCTGCTGTTTTGTATGGGCGTAAAACTTGGTTGCTGACATTGAGGGAGGAATATAGGTTGAGGGTGTTTGAAAATAGGGTGTTGAGGAGAATATTGGGCCTAAGAGGGACAGGGTGATGGGAATAGAGAAAACTATATAATGAGGAGCTTAATGATCTGTACTCCTCACCCAATATTGTTTGGGTGATAAAATTGAGAAGAATGAGCTGGGCAGGGCATGTAGCATGTATGGGGGAGAGGAGAGGAAAGAGACCACTTGGGAGACCCAGGTGTAGATGGGGGGATAATATTAAGATGGACCTTGAGGAAGTGGGATGTGGGGGTATGGACTGGATTGAGCTGGCTCAGTATAGGGACAGGTTGCAGGCACTTGTGAATGCGGTAATGAACCTTCGGGCACCATAAATGCCGGGAATTTCTTGACTAGCTGAAAACCTATTATCTTCTCAAGTAAGACTGTGCTGTATGGAGTAAGTAAGTAATTTCAGTTTTTATTGGGTTGTGCGTGTCTTTGATGATGTTACACTTCAGGTATGTTTACATTTATGTAGTATTTTTTTTTGTAAGGTATTATTGCAAATACAATTAATATTATGATTAGTATTTCAAGATGTAAATTTCATTTTCAAGAACCATGTTCTGTAATTTTTACCCTACGGTTTGTGTTGTACTCTGTTTCCTACTTCATGTTGTTTACTGTACACCACGTAGCTAAGTACTGCTGGGATGTTTATCACATCAAGACAGGTTGTTTGGTTCCATTGTCACTGTTGTGTTTGATGGTAATACATAAATTGCTATTAATTTATTACAACAGAACTGGATGAATTCCATCAGTAAAATAATTTATCCTTTACTTTTGTTTGATAGTGGATTTTAAATTATTTCAGGGAAACAGCAGAAGTTACTGGCACAAATGATAATGCACTCTCCACAGAGGATAAAGTTCCTGTGTCAACAAGCCAAAGTTCACAACCTTCTCAGGCTGTAACTTCAGTCAGTGGAAATTGTAACAACGGTACTAGTACACAATCAACTGTTTCCACTACACGATCAACTCGCTCTCAAAATCCAGAGTTCTTAGCTCGGCATCGTAGTTTCTTGCACAAACTGCACCTTGCTTCTTCAAGTAATATAACAGATGAGGAGTTATATACTGATGATGATGAAAGTACTACATCCAAAACAACATCCAGGTCAAGTGGGAGTGTTCAGACTGAAGACACATCTAGTTTGATTGCGGATAGTTTGAGCGTGAGACGAAAACGTGAGCGTAGTGCAAGTAATGGGACCATGTCACCTAGGATTCCTTCTCCTAGTGTTTCTAGTATGATTGGTGGAAGTGCTAGTGCCAACAATAGTGGTAGCAGTTCACCAGCTGGAAGTCAGATGCAGCCTGCAACAAAGAAGAGGAGAAATACAAGAACCGATTCTGCAGGGGCCCAGGTGAGTCCTGGTTTTATATTTTGGTTTGGTTGTGGAGAATTCTTTGAACTTCAGATGGGCAGAATCTATAGGTTTTGGAATGTAATTTTATTCATGTTGTCCCTGAGAGAGACATGGTTTTGATGTACAGAAGCCACAGATATAAAGACTCAAAACATTTTTAATCTCAGTATGAGTTGCAGGTGACTGTGCAGGTTAGTTAATGGTGATGCTTAGGACACATGCAGGGTGCCAGGTTTGAATCTGAATCATGATATCAGCTATCTCATGGTTTTCCTCAGTCCCTTCTGGCAGATTCTTTCCAGTTCACACACTGATCATTCTGCTAGTAATCGCTGTATAGTCTGAGATGCTTATAGCATCGTGAAAGAAACTACAAATCTAGATGCAGATGAGCGGTGTGTACCTTCCACTTGCATTTATGTATGAGAAAATTGTGCTTTTTAGCCAATGGATAAGGGCCCGTCAGTCAATTCCATATCCTTTCATGACTGAACAAACTTTCATGGCTTTGGCTTAAATATCTTCATTCCATGTGTAATCTGTCCCACTATATGAAATTTTAAGGTCAGTCTTGATTTTGGGTTAAATTTATTATGTCTTGGTGATGTTAAAGGAGGAGGAAAGTAAATGAGGTTTGGTGGGTGGAGAGTTTGTATGAATGAAATTGCATTGTGTCTATTTCACTGCATAATCCTTCTCCCATTTTAATTCTGTGTGAACTTTAGTTAGGCAGACTAAAAATGAACCATAAGTGTAGTGTGTGTGGTAGAAAACAAAAGAGGGAATCTAAGGGCAAAATTTCAGGCTTCTGCAAGGGCGTATATGTTGATTGTTGGTTGCCAGCTACCAATCTGTGCTGCATAACATCCCTGAAGAGTGAAGGCCTCAAGAAAATTTAAATCTAGAATACTCTCTGAGTTAAAATTAATTGCATTGGTGACATTGTTCATAAAGATCTGGAACTGTGTATCTGTTGGCCGCGGCTTATGCATTATCTGGTAATATTTGGGTTGCCTGTAGGGTATATGAATTATCATTTCATAGCATAAACCAAGCATTAAGTATTGTGGAAGTTGATTTTTTTTTTTAATGTTGTATGTGGTTATTTGAATAGATATGGTCCTAAACAACTGAGCAAGTTGGCTTCTGACTGTTGTGCAGGAGGTGGGTGATGAGTCTCATCCGGAACACTATCATTAGTGAGGTTGTTTACGATTTTCATGAGTCCATCAAAGCAAATTGTTGGATAGTGTCTTAAATTAGGCCATGGCCACCTGGCTTTCCTGTTATTTCCAGATCTTAATCTGCTGTCATCTAAAAATTTAAGAATATATGTTGAGTTGCTGAAATCTTTCACTTTACACAACACACAGTGAAAGTCTGTCCAGTAGATTTGCAGTGGATCATACTCATTTATAATATGGTTACTAGACTGTGGAGGGACTTCAGATTAGTCGTTCCTTGTATTATAATAATCAGTAATCTACAATAATCAACCGACAAAATGCACACAATTAGTCATTTATAATTCATAATTATATTAAAACAGTGAAACTCCCACATGTTTCCAACCTTATAGGTCATTCTTCACAGAGTACATCAAATAGTTTTGTAGAAAACACTTATAATTATTTTTAGGTGGTTGAAGCTTGGCCTATTGTGTAATGTGTACAGGAACTTACGAGGGTTGGAACTTTAATAGTGGCAACTATTTATTTACAACTGATACAAAATAGATACATGTTTCAAAGTTTTAC
>Ga0209629_10001468_pt1 | contig 14997 bp, 22 predicted proteins | sample TergutCu122P5_FD_187286 | JGI IMG/M metagenome (GOLD analysis project Ga0209629, IMG submission 187286) | Cubitermes ugandensis P5 segment gut microbial communities from Kakamega Forest, Kenya - Cu122 P5 (SPAdes) (version 2) | ecosystem: Host-associated > Arthropoda: Insects > Digestive system...
AAGATTTACACTTCCAGTAACATTTAAGTTACCAAAATGACCTCAAAAATCATCAAACGAAAATCACAAAAAAAAATGCCCTGTAAAAAATTACCGGGCATTTTTTCACAATTCAAATTCCAAAAATCCTGCTCTTCCTCTTGGACTTGTCCTATAATTCAAATAAATTCGGAAAAATAAATATTTCGTCTATTAACCATATTATCAGCAGGATTAATGTATGTCATAATTTATATTGATACGTTAAACTAAACCTTTTTTAGTCCCTATTTTTGTAATGAGGGACTAAAATCATCAAATTTACTCATTGCATTTTGCTTGAGCTCGTCAACGATTTTAATGTACGGTTTCATAGCGTTATAATCCGCGTGCCCCGTCCATGTCATAACCACTTCGGCGGGTATGCCCATGTACAGTGCATTTACTATAAATGTACGCCTGCCGGCGTGGGTAGAAAGTAATACGTACTTTGGATATGTTTCTTCGTGTCTCTCAGAGCCGACGAAGTAGGTAATGCGTATTTTTTCATTAAAACCCGCCCTCATGCCGATCTTTTTAAGCACTTCGTTCATTGGCTGAATAGGCAAAACGGGCAACGCCTTTCCCCCTTCCAACTCTCTGTGCCTGTATCTTTCAAGGATTGCGCGACTGTATTTATTCAACTCAATCCTTACGCCCTCAGATGTTTTTGCCGTCACAACACTGATATAATCATTCCTTACGTCCTCTTTTCGAAGGTTGAAGCAATCTGAATAACGTAACGATGTGAAACAGCAAAAGCAAAAGACATCGCGCGCCTCCGATAGTTCCTTTTCGGCAAAATCAAAATTGTATAAATACTGTAGTTCGTTCCATGTAAGGAAAACGATTTGCCTGTCTTTTTGGTTAAGTATTTTGAGGTGTGGCGAAAAATCAACATCCATGCTGCCATTATAGTATCCGCGCTTCTTAGCCCATTTCAAAAACGATTTAAGATTTGTAACGAGTTTTTTTATCGTCGAGTTTTGAAGCCCGCGATCAGCGTTCCTTTGCGTGAGCTGAAGCGCTTTCGGGCTTTGCAGGTAGACAATAAAGGAATTTAGCGTCTCCTCTGTTATGTCCGAAAATTTAAGACCGCCGTTAAACGATTTGAGCTGCATGATCAGCGCATTGTACTTTTCGTATGTACTTTCAGTCCATGACTTCTGTATGCCCCGTTGCTTTTTGAACTCCTCAAATACATCAAAAAAATCATCTTTATCCGCTGCCGTCTTCGCCGGATTGATCATTCTTTCGTAAGCTGACCGGAATGTGCCGGCTGATGGCACGACATTCTGTTTCTCAAATTCCACAAACACGTTTTCGGCCGCATTTTGAAACCGTTCAATTTCACGATTAATAACGCTCGCGGATACTTTCTTCCTGCCATGGGTTGTGTTGTTTTTGCAGCGCTGCGTTTCTGTGCTCCATTTGTCGATATCGACCCGATAGCCGACATTGCGGGATACGATACACCTGTTATGATCCCACTTTATCCGGTATCGGAGTTTGGCGTCCGGCTTATCCGGTTCTTTATCGAGCAGAAACTGACAAACGCGTTTGATGTTCATTTTCCCCGTTTGATGTTTGTATAACCAAGCCTGACGGGAGGCTCTTTGGTGTACATTTCGCCCTTTCCGGTCATTATCCATTCAGCCGAAACATTGTAATCGCGCACAAGATGCGCTATCCACGCCAGTTGCAAAATATCTCTTGACTTATCCTGTTCCAGCAGCCAGAAATTCCGGTTATTGATATTGTATCTGCGGGTAAACGTCTGTTTGCCGCGTATCGCTTTTCTTGCTTTAAGGTCGAATATGGCCTCGAAAAAGCGTTCTACTATTTTTACACCTTCCGCGTTTTGCATAACCTGTCTGATTTGTTTTGTGCTGTTTTGAATTTTGCATCTATATTTTCGTTTCTTTCCTGCAGCAGTTTTTCCCACTTTGCAACCAGGTCTGGATTGAAGTCCGCCTTCCTTTTGCCGGTGGCCATCTGCTCAAACTCGCGCAGTTCGGCGGGCGACATTACAGGCATGTATTTTTCGATGTCGAGCAGCCTGCTGATACTTTCGTGCATGTTCTTTCGGATGTTATCGTACTTTTTTGTTTCAATCATATCGCCCTGTCCAGTCAGGAGCCATCGGGCATTTATCTCGGGGAATGCTGTTACGATGGCCATAACAGGCCGGATGCCGAAACTGCCGCCGTTCAGGAGTTTGGCGATATACGCTGGCGACCAGCCGAACAGGGCGGCAAATTCGGCCTGCCGTCCGCCGGTCTTGTACTGAATGATTTGAGCTAAACGGGTGTGCATGATTTATTTAATTATTCGTGGATTGCTATTATTCACATAGCCTTTTGATACCCATATAAAAAGATTTTCGCTTGGAAGACTTTCAATGTATTCAATGAACGGCATGAATAAATTTTCAGTATCGTTGAAATAAAGAGCTGCCACTTTACTTGGATCTGTTAAAATTAATTCAGCAGACAAATCTTCTCCTGTCGGAGATATTAATTTAAAATAATAATTTTCTGGATCAAAGGCTTTCTTTCTCGAAATGTATTTTGCTGCCATTGATGACATAAATTTGCGATATGCAGTGTAGTATGCGATAGAATCGTTTTTAGCTTTAATTACTGCATCTTCGGGTAATTTTGCACTTCCCGAAGAACTGTCTATCCAGTAATACATTTCTACTTTATATACTTTGTCGCATGAATAAAGCGTGAGCAGAAAAGCAATTAACGGTAGAAATATAATCTTTTTCATATTTTCTAATATTTATTTGTTATATAATTAATTACATTTTAAATCCGACCGGATTGTGAGGCTTTGTTTATTCCCTGTTTCAGGTTTTTTCTTCGCTTTACTGTATGTTTGATTTTGAAAGCGGCAAGGTTTAACTCGAAACTCGTTTCAGTATCTACCGTATCCAATGCGTTTCCGATAATTTCACCAAACAACTCCTCGCCCTTCTGTACCAGTGTTTTTTGCTTTTGCTCGTTTTCGTGATCTTTCATCAGTTCGACAATCGCCATCGACATATCCTGCATTTTTTCAAAAGCCTCAATGATGGCTATGGTGGTTTGTGAGGCTTTGGGGCTTTTAAGGATAGTTGCCAGCATGTAGCAGCCTTTTTTGGTAAAGGCTTTTGTGCTTGTCGAATGTTTAAGATTCCTGAACCGGTCGAAATTTTCGACCAGTTGCTGTCTTTCAGTAGTTTGCACTGAAAAAACATAGCCTTTCGGAAATTTGTCGGGATTGTTTCTTACGGCTTCATTAATGCGCTTCGTTTCCACGCCATATAACGCCGCCACATCGCTGTCCAGAATAACATTTTGATTGCGGATTGATATGATTTTGCTGTTTACGTCTTCAAGTTTGATTAAGTCCATGATTGAGGGGTTTTATTTGAAAATTTTAATATTATCTAAATACCATGACTCCAATTTACATTCTGGATGTTTTTCAACATAATTAATAATGTTTTCCGGCACGTCTTTTACCTTATTCACGCTTTCATTGTCCGTCTCCTCGCCGTTTTCGATTTTCCTGTAATCCTCTTTTAATTCCTCCTGTGTTTTCATTACGGGAATCGCAAAACAGCGGCACTGCGGATGCCAGCCTGTGAATTTGAACGTCTTCGGGTATTTGCCTGCTAATTCATCGCAAATATCCGTAAAAGGCTTGCCGTTCAGCGTGTGGTTGTTTGACAGGCGGATTTCAATCCCGACAACGGAATCGTTCCGTTGCCAGCGTTCGTAATCGGCTGTGCGGTAGGCCATGTTTATCTCGTCTGCCTTTTTTTGTTTGTCTGAAAGCAATTCTTTGTATCTATTTAAGTCTCTTTTGGGTTTAGTTTGTTTTATCGCTTTATCTGATTTATTTGAATTTAACTTTTTGCGCTCAAACGCCTTTCTTCCCTTGTATTTTTCATAAGACAGTTTAAATATATGCTCAACATCATTCATCAATGGCTTGCACTGATAGAAATCTGTTATTTCTACATATTGAACTTCTTTGGGAAAGGAATAGTTTGCAAACCTTATTTCCTCTATCGCCTTTGTCTTTGATATGTCGTAGTCTTTTACGGGAAATCCATCTTGTCCGCATTTATCACAAACAACCTCTGTGGTGCATTCCTCCATTAAGTTGTAATTTTCCCTGATTGCCTTTCTTGACAAATTGAACGCCCTATAAAACACTTCCAAAAGATTCTTGACAGATAAATCCATTTTTAGGTTATATGCAAGTAAAAATTGAGCATTTGAAAACCCTGATACTTCGGTTTTTTCATGCAAATCAACCAACAAATCAAGCCTGTCTCTCATTATGCACGAATGAATTAGGGCTTGCTCTGAATAACCCTGAAAAGAACCGTTCTTGTGAATATTTCTAAGCCTTATTATCTGATTAAATGCTTTTTCAAAATCACCAATTAATAAATGTCTTTCCAATCCGTAATAATAAAGAAAGACATATCCAACATCAATAGGGTTGTCGATGTTTCTAAGCCAATTTAGGTATGTAAACCTTTGCCCTGGTTCTATGTCAATATAATGAGGCCAATAAGGCAGCTGCCCTGCATTGTAATCTTTGGCTATCGGCAAATGAACATAAATAGTACTTGGTTCAGGTGTTTGCTGTTTGTTTTCATCAACTTCAATATGCCCATGTTCGTTTATACGCAGGGAAAATACTGTCTTTTGGTGCCTTGATGGTATCTGTTCGTCATACGAAATCCAAAGCAAATCCCTATTTTCTACTTCTTTGATATACGCTATTCCGTTGTTGTGTTTTTTTATTCCAAACATAATACCGTTTATTTTTGATTGCTAAAAACAATTGTTCCGCCTCCTCTCTTTACCACATATCCAAGCACTTCGTAGTATGCAATGATTAAATCATCTTCTACGTCAAAAGGTTCATGCAACAATGTCCCGTCGTCTCGCTTCGCTTCGTTAGTGCTAACTAACAATACGTAATTTGACATTTTGGATTTACCAAGCTTTTTTGTTATGCGGTATTCGCTTGTTTCAAATACATAGTCCTTGCCGGGAATGAGCAAACGCCTGTCGTAGACTTGTTTTAATGCCAGAATACAACCTGTAGGATACTCTATCATACTATCCTCATAATGTCGAAGTGCATGGGTGGCACTTTTAAACCAGTCGCCCGGATCAATCCATTCCGACGGCTGCGAACTTGTACTAATATTGGCAATCTTGTTTCTTCCACCTATTGTACTTATATCGTCCCAAAGCGGAATCAGACGCTTTCCCGATGGGCGGTTTTCAGATTCAAAGAATTGCACATCTGATTTTTCTTCATTGAGCATGGAACCTTCGCCGGTTTTCAGCCAGTTTTCGTTTAATTCGGGATATGAATGCGTAACCTTTTCAAGGGTTTTGAATTTCATGTCCCCTTTTAATTTATTAATATAACCTATTGACAAACCGACTTTTTCTTCAAATTTATTTTGTCCGATTCCTAAATAGGCTAAAAACTCTATTAATCTTTCTTTCATATTTTATTTGTTTGTATGGTATTTATACCTTATCTTTGCAAAAATTTTAATTCAAACTGGTTTATGGAGACAAAAAAAGACGCATTTAATAAAATGTCGACCGTTTTATTGGAAGAGTTCAACAATACCATCATACATCTTCTTGATCCTGTACCGCGAGACAGTATTGTAGTGGAAGATTCGGCTATCATCCTGGAAAAAATGCGTGAAAGAGTAAATGAATCTAAAAACATGATACTTGAATCTTTTAATTCTTTATATTTATTCTCGATAGAAGACGCATATAGTCAATATAATTGTCAATATTATTAACTTCTTTCATATTTTCAAGTGCCTTATATATTTCTTTGATTTGCCGGCCTGATAAATTTAAAATTTCCGGTTCTATGATAACCTCAAGTGTTGATTTTACAATAAGATTGCATGTTTTGAAGTCCCCTTCTCCGCTTGCATCCCTTATTGCAAATGCACCATACAGGAGAAACTTGAAAAGAATGTTTCGATTGTCATCGACAAGTTTTATATAATACAAATCAAAAAACGTCATATTTGCAGCAAGATTCATCAATCCAATTTCTTTATTTAACAGCGAGATGGAAAAATTGACTTCCTGTTTCAAAGACCTGTTGTCGTCCATAATCCTTTTCACATCAATCATAGTATAAATATTCCATCCAATCAACACAAGTACAAGTGTAGACAGTACAGCCACAACCCAGCCCGTAAACGCAGTATCTCCAGGAGAAAACTGCTCAAGCGAACCCCAAATTGCCACCACACTGATCGTTATGGCAATCGTCGACAATATTAAGCTCAATCTTACCTTTTCCATCAAATTTTATCTCTCTGTTAATCAATACATTAATTTATTTTAAGTTTTTTTAACTGATAAAAATCGCATTTTAAGGTAAAATAACCTTTAAAATATTTTTTGTTATGGTATTTATACCTTATCTTTGCAGCGCCGTTGTAAATAAAACGACGACAAAGATAATAATAAATAATAAACAACAAAAACTAAACAGTTAAAAAAAACAAGGTTATGGACGAGAAAATTATCAAGACACCGTTCCGCATCAGAAAGGAAGCCCGCGAGCTGGCTATCTACAATGAATGGAACGAGCTGATGAGGCAGCCGGGCGCGATGGCGTCGGCGGTTGACAGTTATTTGAGAGAAAAATACGATTTGGGAGCGGATTCAACCGTATGGGCGATCCGTAAACGGGTAGGCAGGCGACTGAAACAGGCAAGCGGGGTATAATTGAAAACACAATTATCAATCATCCAAATAATTAACAAAATGGAAAAAGAGATTTACAACTGGGCGACAACCTTTGACACGGCGGCGGGAACGATGACACATGTTTTCAGCGACCGCGTGCAGGTTGTGTTTGAACTGAGATTCGGTCTCATCATCACGGTGAGAGACGGCGAGCCTGTCGACAAATTCGCCGCAGGCGATATGACAGTCGGGGCGTATTCAAGTTTTCTTTCAGGAATCCCGATTCTGCGGCGATTTACGGCGATATGCCGAAGCCGGAAAGGGACAGGGCGATAGACGACTTCCGTAACGGCAAAACGCGCGTAATTTTTAACGTCAGGGTCCTTTCGACCGGCTTTGACTATACCGGAATTGACTGTATCATTTTCGGCATTTCGACGGCCTCAATCGCTCTGTACTATCAGATCGTCGGCCGTGGCACCCGCATTGATCCCGGCAAAAAAGACTGTCTGATTATTGACCTTGCCGGCAATGTCGACCGGTTCGGCAGGGTTGAAGACATCGTCTACGAAAAGGATACGCTCTGGCGGATGTACGGAACGGACGGGAAACTGCTGTCCGGCATCCCGATACATCACATCGGAACGGTAACCAGGGATGACGTGGGGCGCATGGCCGCAGCGGGTCCAAACAGGATGAAAATTATTGAGATTATGCCGTTCGGGAAATACAGGGGTGAACGGATTGTGAACATCCCCGCCGACTACAAGCAGTGGATGCTGAACAAGTTTGACTGGAACAATGCAAATGAAAATTTGAGGCAATCTATTTTGGCAGCGATATAAGGTTTATGGAAAGAAGTTCGTTTGTGTTTTATAAAGATTGGAAAGAGGCGATAAAGGGGTTGCCGGATGACATCAGGCTCGAAATTTACGACAGCATCACAGGGTATGCTTTCGGGGATAATATCGAGGGGTTGAAGCCTATGGCAGCCATCGCCTTTAACTTTATGAAAACAACGATAGACAGGGATATTGAGAGATATATGTCTATTGCAGAGCGGAATAGAAATAACGGCAAAAATGGTGGAAGGCCAAAAAAACCCAAAATAACCCAGAATAACCCAAATAACCCAGTGGGTTTTTTGGAAACCCAGAATAACCCAAATAACCCAGACGGCAATATAGTAATTACTATTAATGATGCTATTAATAATAATAATATAAAAGAAAAACCCACTATCGTGGGTAAAAAGAAAAATCCTGACGGATTTACACCCGCTCAAATTCTTGATAAACGAAAGAAAAAATTTATGGATGATTGCGCAAAATTCGTTGACATTTACGGCCGTGAGATGGTCAGGGCATTTTTCGACTACTGGACAGAGCCAAACAAGTCATTGACGAAGATGAGATTTGAACTTGAGCAAACATGGGATTTAAAACGAAGATTCACAACATGGGCAAACAATGAAGGAAAATTTAACAAAACAGCCAAAACCGAAGAGCAGCCAAAAGTCGCCTACGTTTGACGTCGGATTAGGCCGCATACCGCCGCACGACAGCGAAATGGAAACAGCCGTCATCGGAGCCATAATGCTCGAAAAGTCGGCGTTTGAAACGGCAAACAGCATACTGACAGCCGATATGTTTTATGTCAGGGCGAATGAGATTATTTACACCGCCTGCGCTGATCTTGACGCCGAAAGAAAGCCGGTCGACATGCTGACGGTGACTGAAAAACTGAAGCAAAGCGGAACGCTTGAGACCGTCGGAGGTGCGTATTATATCGCAACGGTGATTGAAAAAGTGGCAAGTACGGCACACCTGGAATTTCACTGTCAGATTATTAAGGAAAAATATCTGAAGCGCCGGCTAATCGAAATCTGTTATGCAAACATCAGCGCGCCGGCTACGACGAAACGGAGGACGCAAACGAAACCATTGCCAAGCTGAGCGCAGAAATTGAGCTGCTGCAAGAGTTGATTGTCGGCAAACGCAACACAAGTCATGTTTCAACGGCCGCAAGGCAGTCGATTGAACAGATGCACATCAGGATTGATAACAGAAGCAAGGGTATAACTCCGGGGATTTCAACCGGATTTGCAGACCTTAACGCGCTGACAAACGGATGGCTGCCCGAAAAATTTATCGTTGTAGCCGCCCGTCCTGGCGTCGGTAAAACAAGTATGGCGATTAAATTCGCCCGAAAGGCAGCCTTGCAGGGTACGCCGGTAGCGTTTTTTTCACTCGAGATGGGAGAAACGGAACTCACCGACAGGATGATCATCGCCGAAGCGCAGATAGACGCTGATGACTATAATTCAGGTAAAATCCGGCCTGACGAAATCAACCGCGCCGAAATGTCAATGCTCAACATATCCGAACTCCCAATCTACATCGACGACAACCCGAAGGTGACAGTCGGAAATATCGTCAACAAAGCCCGCCTGCTGAAAAAACAGGGCAAATGCGGCATTGCAATAATTGATTACATGCAGCTTATAACACCTAACATCCGTCAAGGCCGGACGCGCGAACAGGAGGTAAGCGAAATATCCCGCCTGCTGAAAATACACGCCAAAGAGCTAAAAATCCCATTCATTGTGCTTTGCCAGATGAACAGGGATATTGAAGCCGAAAAACGCGAACCGCGACTGTCGGACCTTCGCGAATCGGGTTCTATCGAACAGGATGCGGATATTGTAATTTTTATCAGCCGGCCGGGAATGTATGTCGAAGAGTTGCGCGACAAAAAGACAGGCGAACGGCTTGAAAATTACATCGAATTGCTCATTAAAAAGCATCGGGGCGGCAAAACCGGCAAAGTAAGGGTTAAACACAACGCTTCGATGACGGAATTTTACGACTGGGAATATCAAAATCAAACACTTGATCCACAGCCTGTTAAAAGGGAAATATCGAATTTCTACGAACGCGAAATAGATTATGATACACCGTTTTAACACTGTAAGCAAACGCATATAAAGCAAACGCTATGACCCCGCAATCGAAAATTGAAACAAAACAATAAACGAATTGATTTATGACACACGGAAGTCTTTTTAGCGGAATAGGAGGTTTTGACATAGCAGCCTCATGGCTCGGTTGGCAAAATGTTTTTCAGTGCGAAATTGATCCGTTCTGTCAAAAAATATTAAAGTATCATTTCCCTGACACAGAATTATATGAAGACATCAAAACAACAGATTTTACAAAGTATGCCGGAACAGTTGACGTTGTTTCGGGAGGATTTCCATGTCAGCCTTTCAGCCTCTCAGGAAAACGAAAAGGCACGGGAGATGACCGCTATCTCTGGCCTGAGATGCTTAGAGTTTTACGGGAAGTTCGCCCGGCATGGGTCGTCGCTGAAAACGTTAGTGGAATCACTTCTCAGGAAAACGGACTGGTATTCGAGCGTGTGTGCACTGACATGGAAAATGAAGGGTATGAGATTCAACCGTTTGTTATTCCGGCTTGTGCCGTCGGTGCGCCGCACAGAAGGGACAGAGTTTGGATTGTTGCTTCCAACGCCAATGTCAAACGAACCGAACGATACAGATATGGAAAAGAGAGCGTTGCGCATGTCGAAATTAAAAATGAGAAAAATGTCTCCGGTAACCGATTTTCTTTCAATTCTTGCTGTGAAAGGATTGCTTCCGACACCATGTGCATCGGATATGAATGGCTGGAGCCGTCAGGAGCGGAACTGGAAATGGAAAAGCAATCTGGACGACCTTATCATTCACACAACCAATTCGACCAGTTCCCAACTCAATCCCCTGTTTGTAGCCGAAATGATGGGTTTTCCTTCAGACTGGCTGACATCACCTTTTCAAGATGGCGGCGCGAAAGCATAAAGGCGCTGGGCAATGCCGTTGTGCCGCAAATAGCGTATGAAATTTTTACAGCAATAAAACAAAACTCAACAAATTAATAATATGAAACTTAACGAATTTAATGGAAAAGCAATTTATCAGCCTGCCGGCAAGGCGGCTACCGGGCGTCGGAAGATAACGGAGGATGGCTCAAACAGACGACGGGATGTATACTTATGGGTGAAATGATGTGTGCGCGTCCTGGCATAGCCTTTGCCGGTGTACCTGGAGTAGAGCATCCACTGGCCGCTTTGGTTGCTTAAAGATAACGCCTTTCTCGTGCAGCTTCTTTTCAAGCGATACGGCCGACATGCCAAGTTCTTTGGCTACCTGCGTCATTGTGTAGGTGTTGAGCGACTGCAATACACGGTCTGTGTACTCGGCCTTCGGGGCAAGCGCTTTGTTTTCGGATTCGAGAAGCTGTTTTTCTCCGTCGAGCATCTGAATACGCTGGGCGGCAGCTTCAAGTTCGCGATTTCTGCGGCTGATCGTCTCATTGGCTACGATCAGCGCGCGTGCCATAATGTCTTCGGGCGATTCGTCTGCTTTGGAGACAAGGTAGCCACCGGTACGGCGGATGGTAGGAAGGACTTCGCTCGTTACCCATTCCTGGAATTTTTCTGCTTCCGGTTTTCGACTTTGGAAAATGCACCTGTAAAGATTTGGCTCGTCAATAAAAACCATCTGTTGCACTCCACCTGGTGTAAGGGGGTTAATAGTAATAACCCCCTTTTCGTTTAGCCTGTTTTTCACATTCTTATTGCTTGAAAGACCCAACAGGCTACTTACGTCTTTCAGGCAAAACAGTGGATTGTCCGGCGTTCCGGCTGTACGCATTTCCCCGAAATTGGGGTTTTCAAAAATTTTAATCTCGTTCATTTTCTTGTATTTTGAACATTAATAAAAAAAACATTGCGCTACCCGTCGTTCAAACCTACAAGAAGGAATCGATAAGCCATTACAACTTATCACGGGGCGCAATGCCAATATATTAAATAATGGAACTGACACAAAAAAGCCGAACACGTCGGCGCAGTCAGTGCCTTCTTGTTTTGTTTGAACACTGCAAAAATAGCCTGTTTTCTTCAAACAAAAACACGATTGGAATGCAAAAATACAAAATACACTTATATTAAAAGTGTATTTAGGTGATATTTAAGAATTTTTAACTAAAAAAGAAATTGATAGCCTTTTTAAAATTCAGATGCTGATTTTTGAGATTTCTCGCTCTTTTGCCTTTTACTCTCTTCTTTCGCTAATTTAGAAATAGGAGCGTTTTCATATATCATTCGAGAATCTCCATATCCTTTCTTAAATGTAATAATTAGATTGTCTTTGACAAAGTAATATTCGTTTTCATCAAATACATTTTTTTTAGTAAAATTTTTAAACCCAGAGGCTCTTTCTGATTCTGCAAATGTTTCTTTCATATCAAAGTTTGTTGATTCCCCTAATACAGATTCAACAATATAAGTCATTTGATAAAGTTTTCCTTCATAGTACGAAGGCGCTGCATATATCTTACATTTAATCCCACTCTTTGTGGTAAAAGAATAAGCATATTTATTCCTGTAATCAAGGCCAAATTTTCCATCTTTCTCTAATTGCCCAACATGCTTTTTAACTTCATTTTCTGTCATTCCAAACTGAAAATCAAGAAATAATTTTGTCTCAACGACATCTGATGCTTCGGCGTTTTCGATTGCTGCTTTCAATTCATCCACTTGTTTTTCTGTGTAACTTTTGTTGTTGCTTGAATTACAAGAAAAAACTAAAAGTAAGGACAGCAATAAAACTATCTTTTTCATTTTTTCCTTATTTGAAATTAATATTTCGTGCAAAGGTAATTGATTTTGTCGAAACGTCCAATAGTTAAAAATCATTTTATTTTCTAAAATGTTTATTTTTTTTGAAATATTGTTCGCTTTTTTTGCGAACATTCAAAAAAAAGTATTATCTTTGCACCCTGATTGATGTTCTGTATGAATATAAAGTTTGATAAAAAATACCTGTCCGAGTTGTATTACGATGGAAAGTGCAGCGACAAAAAACATCGCTTTCAGCCGCAGGTTGTCAAAAAATATCAACTGTGCATAGAAACACTTGAAAGCGTTCCGGGCATAGAATCACTTTATAAATACCATTCTTTGAATTATGAGGTATTAAAGGGGGATAAACAGGGCATATCTTCAATACGGGTAAATCAACAGTATCGAATAGAGTTTGCAGCAAGTCAGGAGGAAAATGAAACGGTCATAACCGTATGCAATATTTTAGAATTGTCAAATCATTATAAATAAAACGAATATGGGAAATTTAGGATATGGATTCCGTCCTGTACATCCGGGCGAATTACTGAAAGAAGAAATCGAATACAGAGGTATTTCCCAGCGTAAAATCGCTTCCCAAATGGAAATGTCCTATTCGGTAATCAATGAGATAATTAACGGGCAACGCCCGCTAACGCCAAACAGCGCATTGATGTTTGAGGCCGTACTTGGAGTTGAAGCCGATACACTCATGCGTATGCAGCTCAAATACAACATGCAAATAGCAAGGAAAGACAAGAAAATGGTTGATAAATTTAATAGAATACGCAAAATTTCTGCGATATTGTGACCAGGGATAACATTATAATCCCCTTTAACAGCCGGTGATTCATCATCGGCTGTTTTTATATCCTGTAAATGAATTTATCCGCAATACAGTAAACCGTTTGAACACCGCAAAAATAGCCTGTTTTCTTCAAACAAAAACACACCCAAAAATAATTTTATACTCATATTACAAGTGTTTGTATTGATAATTTTATTATCTTTGTCGCAAAATAATTGGGGAAAATGGAAAATGAAGGCGGAAGGATATGGTTTTCACAGGGACTTGATAACAGTGAATTGAAGAAGGGTGTCGATGAGTCGATCGGTCAATTCAAGAAAATTGGCGACAAAGCCATAGCAGAGGGTGCGCGTATCGACAAAGCATACCAAAGTATTTATTCCGGTTTGGCAAAGTATCAAATAGGCACAAAAGATGAACTCTTGAAAGCCATTGAGGTTCAAAAAAAGGCCATTGCAGATTTAGAGGCTCAATTTGGCAAAGCAAACGCTGCGTTTTACAACGTAAAAATGCCGGCTAACCCGGATGATGCTTTTTTAAGCAACAGGAATAAAGCAAGGAAATTGCTTGACGAATCAAAAATTGAACTGCAGAGAGAAAAAAAGGCCCTGGAAGAACTGGAGACGGCGTATAAAAAAATCCTTGAGGTGCAGGAAAAATACAATAATGAGAAAAAACCTGAAAAGGTAGTTGCATACCGTACTCAAATCCTGGAATTAACCAACGAAATGACACGGCTCCGCGAGGCCGGACGACAGGAAACCGAAGAATACCGCTTGCTGGAAGAGGAATTAAAGCGGGTAGGAACGGCTTACGCGGAAACAAACAAGGCAAAAAAACTGCTTACACAGGGCGGAGATCAAACTGTTGCGGGGATTATGTCCGGCATAAGCGGCCTGGCGGGGGCGTTTTCAGCATTTCAGGGAGTTTCGTCGATGTTTGTCAAAGACAATGAAAGGCTTGCCGCAATTCAAACCAAGTTGCAGCAGGCAATGGCAATCACTATCGGACTGCAACAAGTGTCAAGCACTTTACATTCCACAAGTGCATTCAGAATAAAAACAGTTGCACAGGTTTCGCAATTATGGAATAGCGCTATTCAAAAATTAAATGTTCAGCTTGGCCTTTCGGTTGGATTAAGTAAAGTGTTAATGGTCAGTGGAATTGGATTACTGATTGCCGGTATTGCCGCACTTGTAAGTTGGTATCAAAAGTGGAGCGATGAACAGGATCAAATCAATAAGATTCAAAAAGCATTTGTAAATGTTGAAGCAGAAGCGGCAAAAACAATAGTAAAGCAAAAGAATGAGGTTGAAAGATTGATAAAAATTGCAGAAAATTATGACAACTCACTTGAAACGAGGCAGCGAGCTGTTAAACGGTTAAATGAACTAATGCCAGAATACAATGGATATAAGAAGAAAGCAAAACGAAGAAAGAGGAACAGGGAAAGAAAGACGCACAGGATGTGATTTTATTATTAACCGGGCGATGTTGCCCATTAAAATTATTAGTTATGTTTAAAAAAGTGTTTGTTTTGATGTTTGCTCTGTTTATGAGCGCAGTGTGTGTACCTGCTTTTGCGCAGGATGTGAGCGGTGAGCCTCCCGGCGTGGAGACGGCGGCCGTCGGGCTGACTACGTTTACAGGGATTACTGCCAAACGGCGACATTGAGGTATCAATTAAAGTGATTGTGTGATGGTAATAGCAGGATATTTTACTGAACAGGA
>Ga0209629_10001470_pt1 | contig 14993 bp, 5 predicted proteins | sample TergutCu122P5_FD_187286 | JGI IMG/M metagenome (GOLD analysis project Ga0209629, IMG submission 187286) | Cubitermes ugandensis P5 segment gut microbial communities from Kakamega Forest, Kenya - Cu122 P5 (SPAdes) (version 2) | ecosystem: Host-associated > Arthropoda: Insects > Digestive system >...
TCTGGTCTATATCCATTGTGGTGTTTTCAGAAAAGAGTAATGTTTTGGAAGCACATCTGTCCCAGTCTCCATGTGAAAGACTGTGGAGGCACATAGTCAGTTGGTTGAGACAAAAAGGGGCTCCCAATTACTGGAAAGGTGTATTTCATAATGGATTTAGTACAGTATTATCTGTCTTTTCTGAGGGAATTTAAATTCTGCATGACGCAGGGTTGTTTCATGAATGTGGTACTTCGGAACTACTGAATTGGTATGTAGCCATAGAAAAATGTACTGTATTTGTGTGCAGAGTTTGTACAGTTAGCATAAGTACCCAGAACCAAGCAGTAATATATCTACATCACAGTACCTACAACCCTGGGTGGAAATTGACTGTCCTAGTTCCAGTTTTGTTGTTTATCTGTTCTATCACAGTGTTGCAAATACAGTGCTTTAAAATATGACCCAGCATTGATAGGTATTTCTTTTTAATAGACATCCAACCAGCTAATTGTGCTAGTTACCATACACATGATTGTTACTCTGACATATTTCAGCTGTTGATAATGATAGATGTCTCACATGTATATCATGGCTTATGATGACATGTTTCAGTCTGATTCGTTCATCTTCAGGTTCTTAAGAGCTATGTATCATGCAACACAGCTACCTTTTATTCTTGTATTTTTTAAGAAACTACTACACCGAACACTGTAAATGGGATCCCATCGCGCACTTTGACGAATATGTTGCATGATACATAGCTCTTAAGGACCTGAAGATGGTCAAATCAGACCGAAACATGTCATCATAAGCCATGATATACATGTGAGACATCTTGCTAAAGTTCATGGTTACACCGTGCATCAGCAATATCCAGCACTTTAATTTCCAACTGATGTACACAACGTTAAAAAACGTAGAATTATTAGAACATTTTAAAATAAGTAAAACTGCACCGACGTGTATCGGTTTACAAGGAAACCATCATCAGGGAGCTACAATCAGTACTTAGCTAAAATTACACACTGGGTTAAGAGTGGATACACAGAGCTCGTACAAGATGTCAGTGTTATGGCTGCATATTGTGACCTGTGAAGCGTGTGTACAATGCACTGTGTGAGTTTTACTTATTTTAAAATGTTTTAATAACTCTACGTTCTTTAACTTTGTGTGCATCAGTTGGAAATTAAAGTGTTGGATCTTGCTAAATTGTTCCAGTATTTAATTAATTGTGTTTTGATGGAATATTAATAAATATTAGTCTCGTATATGTTAAGCAGTGAAATCAGTTGGCAATAAATATATGTATTGTGTGATACAGGATGTTGTACCTGCTTCCCGATTCATGTCCTTCATCTTTGTCAGTCCTCCCAGACAAATTATAATGCATTACCTAAATTAGGCCATAACTGTGGCACATTTCTCACCTAATTCACTGTTCACAGTCTTTGTCCACATATCTGTTTCTTGCCAGAACATCAGTAATTGATACAGTGTTAAATGAAATCCAGGACACGACGACAAAGACGTTTTGTGTTGTTGCAGGTTTTGCGTGAAATTAACAACATGATACAGACCTATCCCAAGAGAGTGGGGAAGAGATTGTTGGCGGATGATGAGCCAGATGCAGATGCCCCTCCAGCAAAGCAGCAAACTGCTTCATCTAGGAGACTACGTGACCTGATAGATGAACGGCCTGGTCAGACACGGGAGTAGGTTGTATAGGTGAACGGCATGATCAGACACAGTAGTAGTTTGTATAGCCATCTTGCTGAGGTACGTTGCACAGCAGGGACTGTACATGTCCGCATCATGTCTGTGTTTCTCATGTTATAAGAAACAAATTATTCTCTTCATACCACAGAAATGGCTGTTTTAAATGTAATTTTGTCTTGCACTGGTATGCTGTGTTGTGAAGGATCATGGGACTGAGAGTAACTGTGTGGCAGGCAGGCAGCCATTTGCACTGTAATCAGCGCACTCTGATGATACCCACCATTGGGATATCATATAATTGCACTTGTCCAGCATGTATGCATTCTATGGTTTTAGTTTCTGCACTAGTTTGAGAAATGATTTGTAGGCAGATAATACCTCAAGCTAACACAAATTTATTTTTAATATTTTGACAGCTGCTGGCAGTGTTTCACCCTGCATCATTTGAACAGAATGTTTTTAAATTTCTACAGGCATACTCAGTATGAATTGTACATGTAGGAAAGTTGTTCGAATATAGATATTGCTTTGCTGTGCTGTGTGTTTTCAGCTTACATTCATAGCAGTTAGCAATGGTTTTATTGTAGTGATGGAATGTGTAAAATAGTGCAACACAGCTGTCCCTTAAGAGTGACCCTGTGAGATGTGCATTTCATTTGACAGTTCAGTTTTAACTGTAATTAAATAGCAAATAGCATCTTTGGTTGACCGTCTATGCATGATGTAAATTTGGTTTAAGCTGCTTCTTGTTGGAACTTGGTCAGCTGAAATGTTTTTGTAGCCAGTTGACAGGAGTGTCGAGAAGAAAATATTTTGAATTTTTTTGAAGTGGTTTTGTAAGAAGCTAAATATTATGTAATTATTTGAGACAAATCAGAAATTTGATCTTTGAAGTGCGTATGGAAAAGTGTACTGAAGTTATGGAACGGTATTTTTTTTAATTATGTAGCATTTTACTTTGTACATTTGTAAGTGGCCATTTTGATGTACAGAAAGGTGAGAATCTTTGCAAGATTTGTACAAGTGTATATAAATAGAATGTTCATTTTGAATCACTCTACAACCCACTGCATTCAGTTATTATTCATTTGTTTATTTATTTTCATGTGACATTTAAATAGCACTTCCAGTTACGTAACAACCAAAGCTGTTCCAGTGCTTAAATACCAAATCATAGAAAGTATATGGCAGTGGTGGGAGTGTTGTTCTCTGCTTTCTTAACACTGTCACTGTAGCATAATTCAGTTACATGTAGTGTTGCCATCACTGTTTAATTGTTGTGAACTGCACTCTAGTATATCTGAAAACTGTTCAATTTCTGTAATGCTGTATTTTTGTGGGCACTGTAAAACAGCATGGCAGTCACTTTAAATATACATTCAGTATTGTGTGGAGATGGATTGCAAATGTCCATACTGTCCTTCAAGGAAGACAAGGCAAGGGAAGTGGTGGGTTGACCTGGTCAACGACACACCACTGGTAGTATTAATAGTTATCTGAAAATTGGTATGTTTTCATCTAGCATAATGCATGTATGCATGGGTAATTGCCTTCCTTCTAGTTTGCTTGTTCAACTGGAATCGATTGTCTACAAAGGCCAGACATGCTAACACAGCCACTTTCCTCACTTGTGTCAAGTGTTTAGGAACCAGTTTGACAGTAGCTGCTGCAGCACAGTACTCAAGTGAACAAAACAAGTCACATAACTTGTATCTTGTAATTTTGGTCCTTTCAAACAGAATGGGTTTACTCAAATCCTAAACACTCTTAAGATTGGTAATTACAGTACACTCTTACATTATCTTAATTTTAATGTAGTGTAGCATGGGGCAGCAGCCCCTGGCAGTGCGACAGCCCGCAAGGCTGCTTTCTCTCCCCTTCTGCTCACTGGTGGCTGCGAGAGACAGAGACAGAGTATCCCCAGAATCTCTAGAACCCGTGTGTAGGCCGATTGGAGGGGTATTCGGGCGGAGGGGAGTTGCTTTGTGCTGGCCAATGTGGCCATGAGCAGCCGGCGGGAATGCGGGCAGTTGTGTGCGGTGAATGCGAGTGAGTAGTGTGAAGCGTGGTGGCATGGATGAGAGGTGCATGTGTGGCGAGAGATTTGGTGGTATTGAGTCTCTGATGTAGAATGATCCGGAAGAGGGAGAAGTGGATTGTGTGGTTCAAAGAGGATGCGTGTGAACATAGCTGTGTAGGGGGGTCAGAGAGGAAGACACCGATTAGGTGGTGTGTAGTATATCCATTGTTGTATGATTTGGTGTATGTGAGTTGCAAAAAGTAAAGCAGACAGGCTCTGGGGACAAAAGTAGCAACGTGTATGTAGCCGGAAGAACAGGACTGGGTGTGAGGGTCCAACAAAATAATGCATCTGGAGGGTTTTGTGTTTCTACTGGAGTTATTGCACCTGTAGTGTTAGTGGACATCGTAGTGGTTAAGTGAAAGGGCTGTCCAGTTACAATTGGTGTTAGAAGTGGGATTTATACGAGTACAGACCCGAAATGGATCCGGCACTACAGCTCATAGTGGACCAGTTTAAGGAATTGAAGAGTGATATAAGCGACATGTTCGAAGATAAGGTGGGAAAATGCATGAGCACTATTGCAGAGGGACTAAAGACAGACCTGAATGGCCTCCGGAATGAAGTGAGGGCGCTAGATTCAAAGATGAATGAGGGCAAAGCAGAGATGTTGGGAAGGTTGGAGGGGCAACAAAAAGAGGTGACCGCTGTAGTGGAACAGCAGATCTGGAGCCTCCGGGAGGACATCGAGGCCACACGGAGAGAACTAGAGGCCCGATTAGCAGTGTTGGATGCTCGAGCCGGTCGTGCGGGGGGCGACGGTCTGGAGGCCAGCTCCACTACGATGAAACCACAGAAATTCGACAGTGCAACGTCCTGGGCGGCGTTCCATCGACAGTTTGAAGCTGCGACAGTCCAGAATAATTGGATGCAGAGTGAGAGAGCCGCTCATCTTTTGAGTGTGTTACATGGAAAAGCGGCCGACATTCTCCACACCATGCCAGCTGAGGCGACATATGAGGCCATCGTAGGGGCCCTCCGGGATTGCTTTGTGGACCACCAGCTAGCGGCGGCCTACCAGTCACAACTTAAGGCCAGGACGCAGGTAAGTGAAGAGATGCTGCAGGAGTTAGCGGCAGCCATGGAGCAGCTGGCGCACCGGGCCTTTGTCGGACTTCCGGTCACCTTCATTCAAACAGAAGCCGCCCACTCTTTCATCAACGGCATGTGGGACTGGGAGGTAAAGCAGCACCTTCTGCTGGGAGGGGACCGGACCCTAAATGAGGCATTGAACCAGGCCTTGAAGTTGGAGGTGGCCAAAGCGACAGCAGGGTCCCCAGCAAGACTGCGGGAGTTGACCGGGGCGCCCGCTAGGGCGAGTTAGCCACCTGATCACCAACAAGAGGAACGCCCCTATGCTGGCAGTGCAGGTCCCCCAGTCACCTGTGCAGAGACTGCAGGCGGGGGCTGTGTGACGGCCAGGGAGAGGAGGAGCCCACCGGCATCACCACCTTTGACCCCTCGATTTACGCTCATCGCCCCAGGTCAGGGCCGCATGACAGCCTGATCGCGGAGGGATGGATCCAAGGCAGGCCATGTCGGGTGATCATCGACACTGGCGCTTCGGTAACCATCGCCCGACATGGTCACAGGACAGCCCATGAGAAAGCCAAGCAGAACCTACATTTTGTAGACGGCCTCTGGGGAGACCATCCCGGTGCAGGAGGAGGCCCTTGTCGAGCTGACGCTGGGACGGCGGGCCCTGAGGATTTGGGTGTTTGTTGCCGAAGTCACTGATAAGTTCGTCCTGGGGCTGGATGTCCTGCGGACCTACGTCGCGTCCATGGACACAGGATGCCATCTGCTGTGGCTGGGCTGGGAGGAAGTGATGCTATGGAGACTGGGGACACAACCCAAATCCACCAGGCTATCTCTGGTCGGCGACGAAGTAACTCCGGTCCGATGTGAGAGAGAGGTAATGGCGAAATTAGGGGCACCTCTGGGGGCGACCGATGTCCTCATTGAACCCAGCCAGAAGTGTCCCCAAGATGGAGTGTCCATAGCCAGAATGCTAGTCCAAGCCGGAACAGAAGTACCCGTCCGTGTCATGAACCTGACCGACCAGGACCAGGTGCTGGGTGGAGGCACCATTATAGGGTATGGACAGCTGGCCGTGTGGGCCGCAACCATCGAGAACCAGAAACCGGGACCACGATGGAAGCAGGGGCTCGGCCCGGAACTGAGGGAAGTAATGGTTGACGCCAGACCAAACCTGACCATTAGGGAAGCCCAGGCACTGGAGGAGCTCCTTGCCGACTACCAGGACATCTTTGAGACAGGAAGTGGTGACTGCTGGCACACAGAGAGAGTGTACCATAGGATCGATACCGGCGACGCCCAGCCCATTCACCAGCTGCCATGCAGACTCCCGCTAGCAAAGCAGGCCTTGGTAAATAACCTACTGGAGGACATGAAGAGCACGGGAGTGATTGAGGAGTCAGACAGTCCTTGGTCGTCACCGGTGGTGCTCGTCCGGAAGAAAGGCGGCAGCCTTCGCTTCTGCATAGACTACCGGAGGCTGAATGACATCACCAAGGACTGCTTTCCACTTCGAGGATTGACGACACCCTGGATACCCTGGCTGGAGCCCAGTGGTTCTCTACACTAGACCTGAAAATCAGCTACTGGCAGGTGGCACTGCATCCGTGTGAACATAGCTGTGTAGGGGGGTCCGAGAGGAAGATGCCGATTAGATGGTGTGAAGTGTACCCATTACTGTATGATTTGGTGTATGTGAGTCGCAAGAAGTAAAGCAGACAGACTCTGGGGACAAGAGTAGCAACGTGTATGTAGCCAGAAGAACAGGACTGGGTGTGAGGGTCCAACAAGATAATGCATCCGGAGGGTTTTGTGTTTCTACTGGAGTTATTGCACCTGTAGTGTTAGTGAACATCATAGTGGTTAAGTGAAAGGGCCATCCAGTTACAGTATACACTGTCTTGTATATTTACTTTTCCTACTCAGGATGCAAAAATAATAAACACAATTTATACTTTTTACTGTCTTAACATGTATTTATGTCCCTGCTTGAACTTTTTTAAGCATCTCATAAAATTGAATTTAGAATTTCAGCTAGAAACATTCAACAATCCAATTAATTGGACAGACATTAAGAAACATTCTGCCCTAAATAGCTTCTGGACACAAACTGTTGCAAATATCTGAACTTGGTGTAACTGTTTGTCCTTCTTCAAATCTGGCAGTTTTTCACTGCACTACTATTTAAGAGTTTGAAAATGTGTGCAGGTGTCTTGGGCATAACAGATTTTAAGACCTTCACTATATTATTCTTTAGGAATAGCTGTTGTAAATAGTGTCAGAGATATATTTCAAGAGCTCATTTCATTGTTTTAGTTAACACATTAAACATAAAATAAAATCAGTCGTATTTTCCGACCGATAACGCGCACCCCAAATTTTTCTACTTTCCTTTTGAAGTACAGATAACGCGCACCTAACGTATAACATGCACATAACTTTTGTGACATTGTGTATGTACTTAAGATCATCTAGTGATCTGTGGTCAACTGGAGAACTGTACCTTGACTTAATAATGCAATGGAATGGATAGAACAAACAACCTTCAATTGAAAGTTATGTTTAATACATAATACCGTATTTTCCGATACCTTTTTTTGTACAGATAACGCGTGCATTATCGGTCGGAAATCTTTCTAACGTATACCGCGCATGTTCATTTTTTACGATTTCAGATCCTTTTTGTATAGGTAATGCACGCGTTATAGGCCGGAAAATACGGTAATCACAATACATTTATTGTAAGTATGTGTGTGTATATATATACACGTACATATATTACCTACACGTTTGCTACATGTTTCAGCTGCATTAAGGGATATCCTCCAGCCAAAGGATACAAAAATGTATAAAGGAAAGTGAAAGCAAAATGACAGACGCCTCTTTCTTACATACATAGGTATTGTTTAATATAAAGGTTATTAGTACATTGCATCCTTAAATAAACATAATAGGAACCCTGCCTCATTACTACACAAACATAAAACCTCATAAAACGAATGTCTAAATTTATCATTCTGTGAGGTTTTATGCTTGTGTTTTAATGGGACAGGGTTTCTATTATGTTTAAGGAGGCAATATACGATACCATTTGGGGCCTGGGGTGGCGTAGTGGTTAAGGTGCTGCGCTACTAGTCGGACAGTCCCAGCATCGATTCCCGGTGGTGTCACTGGATTTTTCAGTGACATATTCCTTCCGACAGTACCATGGCCCTGGGGTCCACTCAGCCCCTAGTGAAAATGAGTACCAGAAACACCATTAGCTTTTATAGTGTTCTATCCATTTTTGATCTTCTGTGTTATTAATTTCAATAGTGTCCTTGTTTGTTCGGTTGAGGTGTTTTAGTACTTCATAGGCCATGCTTTGTTTGCCAAAGATATCAGCTTCTATTCTGCACATGAACCTGTCCGAAGATTTTGGTTTTTAAAACTTGCTCAATAAAAGCCTTGTGTTGTAGAACATTTTACAGTGACATCACGCCTGTATAAATAAAAAATGGTTTGATATAGTATTCTATGATGAATTCACATATAAACAAATATGTCCACCTAATTATTGTCTTGTAAATTAACTTATATCTAGTGATGTATATAGGTTAAACTCAACTCACATGGCACAATTTACCTTAATGTCAATACTACATAGAGTATTTTATCTCACTTGTACTACACATGTCAACTTTATGGGATCCCATATCGTACGTGCAATATTTGTACCTGATCTATACTACAAGTTGGCCTGAAGATGGCTGTAAGCACAGCCGAAACATGTCGCAATGCATTAACTAAAATATAGTTGGTATTTTAACAATTTTGTTGTGTTATTGGCGTAAATACATATACCTCTATGTTGAAACACAATGGGATGGCATCCATTAAAAAAATAAAAAATAAAAAAAATTGTTTTTTGTTGCTGCACAAGTACTTGGGCTGTACAACTAATCAGACAAAAATTCCATTTAGATATCTCCTGCAGTTGCTGGTTCAGGGTCATCAGGGTATTCCTCTGTGTTTTGTGGCAGCTTCACAACTGAAGAAGTTGATGGAGTAGGAGACAAGGGGTCAGGAGATACCACAACAGTTGATGTAGAGACACTCTTGGAGGCCATTTGAACATGTCCCTGAGACCTGCCTGTTTCATTGATGAAGCTTCTTTCTGGTAATAAGCAGAACTGCCAGCCTTGGGACAATCCTCCACTATGGCAGATTATCTTATGTTGGATTAAAGGAATTTTGGTGTACTTGATAAGAATGTAAAGTTGTTCATGAAAGCAAGTTTGGAGGTAGTTGGGGTGTAGCTCCACTCATTGTCCACCTTGGCAGCAGATCAAGGCGGGTGGTCAGCTTCATGCCCTGGCCAATTTACTCCAGTAGTGACAGTACCTGGTACCTATCGAGTAGGAAGCTGGGGAGGTCTAGAGGCATAGGAAATTGCATGAAATTGAACCTTAATGTTTTTGTTGTTCAGTCCATGGCCAAGTCATTGTATTGATTACACTTCCCTAGTGCTAATTACATAGGTATACAGACAAAGTTTGAATCTGTAGCAAAATAGATTTTTGAAGAGCCTGCATTACTGTTGTAACGTACTTCCATCGTGTGTGCATTTCTGTGAAGTATGCAAAACATGAAGCTTAACGCAAGATAAACATCATTGTACTGCATCACATTTTGGAGTCAGGTGTTTTGCATTATATCCCACAGTTCTGTCACCAAACAATAATAATGTTTAACTTTAAAGAATTATAAGTGTCTACAGTGTTTATCCTGACAAAATTTGAATACTGTCCATTGTCTTGGCCTAAGAAATGCACAACCAGAGTAGCTTTCCCACGTTCTACCTGAAGCAGGAGGCAGATCCAGGCAGAGGCAACAACATAAGACTGTAGTCACAACAATGATGACATACTTTTTCTGTCAGGTGAAGTATATACACTGTGAGGCATTTGATAATCGCAAGGACACAGCTGTCTGTTTGGAACTGGTACTGTATGCCAATTAAAGACAGACTGGAAGTCTATTATAGGGAATTTATTTTCTAAGCATACAAACAAGCTTCAATACAGCAACATTACAGTGGAGTTAACAATATTCAGACACGAAATTATTTTGGATTTACTGCAGAGATAGACCCTTGTCAGAAACTGCTGCTATGTTTTGTTGCAGTTTTTTATTGTACCGTCTGAAATTGACCAGGCTACAGAATTGTACAAGTTTCAAGAACTTGGGTATTGGCATTTTAAATGAGGAATTTAGAAAGACCCATACTTCATTCTTTGTAAGCTTAAATTAAAAAGACCCATACTTCATTCTTTTATGACTGAGTAATTCCAAAACTTGTTAACCTTGTCACTGAACAATCTGAATGTCTGGAACATCATTGATAATGATATATTCTCCTTCCACATCCAACTTTAATAATTATACAGCAAAACTTCTATATTTGCTGCCAAGGAAAAAGGACGCAGAACATGAACACATGCAGTGCAATTGGAATACGTTAGGAACAAAAACGCACAACTGTTCTTGTGTGCATTTTTCCCATGAAGATTCCCTCAGATGTATAAGTTGCACTGTGTGTGAGTGTCAAGGCTATCCCGGCCTTTTTCAACACATTTTACCCATACATCAACTGTAGTTTTACCATGAACTGAATGTGGTACTGACATTTTGAGCTTAGGTTGTTTGCTGTTTGCAGAAAACTGTACAGAACTGGTGATGATAACTGCAACTTGGTACTCTGGATCTTCTGTATTTAGGGGAGGAATCCATGTTACTGTGATAGTTCTATGTTGTGAGTCATAGCTACATGAAATATTTCTAACAGGAGCTGGAAAATACCACTGTGACAACATCTCAGACATACAATTTTCATCAAAGGCTTCTACAGAAAACTGTTTCTGTTGCAAAAATGCTTCTCTCAATACAACATCAATGTCATTTCCCACTAGGGTATCCTGAAACATTCTGTACAGATATGCAGGGTCGTGGCAACATTTGACAGGTGGAATATCACGAATACTTGCTATCTGTTCCTGTTCTGCTGCAGGTAGATGACTAATTCCACCCAACAGTGGAGGGGCATCGGGGTGTGTCACCGTGTTTTCTTCTTTATTGTTTACCCATGAATAATATAGTAGGCCACTGTCTGGGAGGTCACAAACTGCTTTCACAGGAGAGACATAATGAGGGTTAATTCCAAAAGGAAACAGCTCTATTACAACAGACCCTGGTTTCAAGAATATAGTCAAGATCATTGCAGAGCCATGCATACCCACCACTATCTGTGACTGTAATATATATGACAAGATGTGCCTTGTATCATTTGTTGCAAGATCAACATTAAGAACCTGTACATTGGAAACCTTGGGGAAAATGTCTTTGTACACATCTTCAATTTCCTTCATCACAGTCTTTTCATTCAGGATTTTACGATTAATTCTTCTACTAAAAAAGACAACATTTGTATACTCCGAATTTTGTGGCATGGTTATTTTGAATTTGTGTAACACAAAGTCTGAAAATTGCTTCACTCGATTTCCATTAAGTTGTGTATCAGCAACAGGTCCTTGTGGGATCCCAAACCCATACTGAAACCACACACTGTCAGTGACAAGCCCAGTTTGACCCTCCTCAAAACAAATAATGTTGTCTGTACCACCTTTGTGTAAAATCACAGGTTCTGACATGGAAAAAATATTGTACCACTCACTAAATGGGCCAAGTTCTCCTTCATCTGCAAATGACACTTGATACTTTGAAACACATTTGTCAACATTTCCTGCACAAATGTATTCATATGTTGTGTAAAGGGGCAGTAAATCATCGTGTATAACATGCATTACATTATCCCATTTGAATCTCCAAAGAATAAAACCACGCGGAATAGTTACCAGATTTCTTCTCAAAATCTCATTATCCGGAGTGACCACTGTTAACTTCATTATAAACCCATTGTGATTCGTCACAGATGACAGATCTATTGTTTTCAGGTCATTTATGTTTCTAACACCTGAGAGAATGGATTTACTTGTCAGTATAAAAATAAACTGTTTTTCATGTGGTACATAACACAAGTTTTTGAAGGTACACAACTTGCTGCCATTATAACTCCGACACCATACAGACGATATGTTGGCCTTCGGTATGATATTGGAGGTTATGTGGGATGAGTTTGAAGTTTCTCTTTTAGTCAGCAACTGAACCATAAATTGGACATTTTGGACGTGAATCATAACAACTACGGCACACGATACAAACAGACACACCGCATTTAAAAACATTTCCCTATGGTAACTAAGGAAACGACAGCTTTTATTTAAGTCCCACGCGCCATTTTGCTGAACACACAACGCTAGCCAATAGTCAAATGCAGGGTAATTTTTCGTTACAGGCACACATCTTTTGTCAGTATAATCGTTAATAATTCGTTTATGTTAATATCCATGTCAGTTTACATAAACATATTTTTAATATACCTAGAATATTGAAATAAGATAGCGATATTGTTTAACAAGTGGATTTTCGCCTTCCCCTACTCAGGGGATACGATTTCCGGAAGTTATTGTCTTCAATTGACTCTAGAGTACTTGAACCGTCGGGCAAATGAGGCACCTGTTACTACCCCTTCCTACACGCCCACGATTCTGACGGATCAGAGCGCGGCTACGTTCGAGTCGGTGTGTGAGTCATTCGCTGTCGAAATGTCTGACCAGCAAGAGGTAAAAGCGACCGAAGAGAAGGCGCCAGAGAAACCGGAACAGCAAGAAGCTTCAGCAGAGGAAAATGAAGTTGCTGATAAAACTCCCGAGCAGCCTCCTAAGGAAATGCGAGCCGTTGTGCTGACAGGTTTTGGAGGCCTTAAATCTGTTAAGGTTTTGAAGAAACCCGAACCGACACTGGGTGAAGGCGAAGTTCTTATCAGGGTGAAGGCATGGTGAGTGAAATATTTCACAAATGGTTATTTCACTTTTAGTTTTATCTTAAACGTAAAACTAGACACAGCATTTTACCACTGAAACTCGATGACATTAGGATTGTTATAATGAGTTTAATTTTAGAGTTAAATGGGGTTTCATCTTTGCAGACCTACAGTGATGAAATGTGTTTTCCATTTTCATTAGTTCTTATTTCACTTACTAAATGACGCATATTTTCGTATTATCAACATTAGATTAACGGAATTCCTATAGGATGTGTTCATTTGCAACATCTTTTCTGTCAGAAAAGCTAAGAAATATTTGCATGTGTAACGTAACTTCAGTCCATTGTTACCATATGGTATTCATTTCAACAGAACTGTAAAAGTAATTATGCCGTGAAATATTCTGACTATATCCCATGTGCAGCTTTGTTCGTAAGCCGTTAAGAAATTCTGGATTTCATCGCTTGAAGTGGACATTGTAAATTAAATTTAAAAAACGGAATCAAATACATATGGTACACTTGTCATGTAACATGGCGCATGGGTGTCCGCGTCGTCGAGGACGATACGTTCAGGACGACGCTTATCAACAGGTGCCAGTGTCGCGCGTATGCCATATTCTGTGTGCCCGGTAACTTTACGTGTGTGTTCCGGTAAAACTGACGTTCATCATCTGGACCTAAAGTCGTTCGTATTTAGGAATGGGAGATACATTTTAGACGAGATTGGAGGCCAAGATTGTGTGATAGGGTGTGGCGCCGGCGTCGATCAATACGGTTGTAGTGTAACTCGACCCTGTACAACCCCTGTCCGTCCGTTCCCACCCACGTTTCCATTTTTACCGTCCTCCCTGTCATTCTACCCCATTTTCTAATGTTAAAGCGCATTATTAAAAGTAAACCTACTACTGTAGTCAAACATGCATCCGACTGTATAGCAAAACACCTCGTCGAACCAAGGAAGCAATATGTGCACAACACATATGATACATGCTTCATGATAGTGAAGACTGGTATTGTCTTGTGGTTTATGACAGCGTGTAATTTAGTTTTGGAGGTACATGCTGTCGCCATACGCTTTGACGTAAAGCAGAAGACACAACACTTAATGTAATGCAGCTTATCTGGTGTTTATTGCTTATATGATGCTGTCAGATTTTGAGTTTATTGTGGTACCACTATAAACTTTGCTGTTACCTTTGATATTACACCATGTATATATGTATGTATGTATATATGTATTTGTTTATGATTTAAGGGCACGGTCTGTAGTAGGTGAGGTTATATGGCCTCGAATGTTAGAATAATTAATATTCGATGAATTCGGAAAGGATGTGGAAGTGGTCGTGACCTATTTCACTGTACTGCCCCGGAATTTTTCAAGCGGGAACTTCAGTCAGAGTACTCGGTGTCTAGGGCGATGTTCGAACGTGGCAGTTTCGGAATACAAGTCAAAAGCTTAATGGAACTGTCGTACTGGACGCTACTTCAATACGATAAGGTCTTGATACAGTTAGCTTACACTGCTGCTCTACCGTTCGAGTCAAATGGGGCCTCGCACGCTTAAGATGGCTCGGTAACAGCAGGTTCATGACTGGTCGATATGATACGATAAAGACTCGGCATGCTGTGTTGTACACGTCACCACAACAGACGGAGATCTCACAGGCTTTTAAGAGCGCTTTACTGGTTTATGCCAGCACGAGTGAGGAGGTAAATACTAAATACTTCGAGCGTGTTGGGGAACTAGTCATTTGTATGACTGGAAATATTCTTGTTATTTAAGACAGAGCAAAAAATTATAAGGGTACTGTGTCTTCCTGTATACAATATAAATCTCGCACTCTCCTAGTCTAATTCCCTGGCTACAACAGAACTGCCGAGTTCACTACTTCTGCTGCAGTAAGTGTGGACCCAGCACTTCCTGTTTGTTACCTCATTCTCTGGTCTTCCACGCAACCACATAACATTTATTCGATCTGACGCTAGCCATCCCATTGTGTTTAACAGAAATACATAAAATAACACTACGTATTCCGTCTGACAAAATCCTTATTTATTATTACACATATGATGGCTGTGCCAGACGAAAAACTTAGTGTTATTTTATGTAATGTAACAAATACAGTGATACCTCGGCTAACGAAGATAATTCGTTCCGGAATCACATTCGTTGGCCGAAATCTTCGTTAGCCGAAACTTCTCGCTGTCTCGAACGTAAACAACCCAGTCGGGTTGGCGTGTCTCCCCTATG
>Ga0209629_10001471_pt1 | contig 14991 bp, 24 predicted proteins | sample TergutCu122P5_FD_187286 | JGI IMG/M metagenome (GOLD analysis project Ga0209629, IMG submission 187286) | Cubitermes ugandensis P5 segment gut microbial communities from Kakamega Forest, Kenya - Cu122 P5 (SPAdes) (version 2) | ecosystem: Host-associated > Arthropoda: Insects > Digestive system...
ACTTAGCGTCTATGGCAAGAAAATGATAAAATTACATCTGTCTCGTTTCTGTCCCGATGAAAATTGGGCGACCTCTTTATTTATTTGAATAAAAGGTAGTTATATTAAAATTGTCGAGATAGGGCGATTTGTAAAGTACATTTTCTCACCTTATAACTCGTTGTTAATTAATACTATATTTTTAAAAAATCTCTCATTTTTGATGCTTTTTGTCCCAATTTAGTCCCGGGGGGTCGAGATTGAATTTTTTAATTTTCAATTGTAACTCATTGATAATTAATGATTGTTTCTCGAGTAAAGCCCCGACCCTATTGGTGTTTTTGTACTGTCTATCGTTGTTTTTATGTTTATTTTTTAATAAAATAATTTAGTTTTTTACTCTTTACTCGCTTTTATCACGTATTCTAATGCTTCTGTAGGAATACATCTTTCTTTAATGTCGCCATCTTTTTGACTCCACATACAGATAACTTCTTCGTCATTAAATGTATTGGTTATTGTCATTTTCACTGGTAATTCCTTATTAATATCAGACTTGAGAATAACTATATCGCCAATTTTAAATTTTTCTTTCATAATTTTACTTTTTCATTAATATTTGTATCGTTCTCTCTTTTTCTTCCAATAATTGTTTTAAATGTTCTATTTCGTTTGCCTGCGATTCAATTATTACGTTACCATTACCAACTTGGTTTTTATTTCCATTAACAGATACTATTTTACACTCTCTGTCAAAAAAGAAATCTATGGATAACTTGAAAAAGTCGGCAATTTTTTCAAGAGTAGAAATATGTCCACCACCGTTATTCATCAGATTATAATACGTCTGTTTAGATATTTCTACTTTTTCTAAGAACTCTTTTACAGTAACTCTTTTTTCTTCTAATAATTTAGTGATTTTTAGAGGGTTAAACATATTTTTTATTTATAATTATTCTAAATTTTAAAAATAAAGTCAATATTACTTGACTTTTAATTCTATTTATATTTACTTTGCTCCTATAAAATTAATAATTTTTATTTAATCAGTAAAATTTTAAAAGAAATTTTTATGGAAATACTTGGAAAAAATTCAGATTCTCAAAAACTTCAGGAGTGGATTCAAACCATTCCTATAGGTCAATATCGGGTTACATTGGATAATCTTATAGTTGCTTGCAAAATCAATAGAGCAACCTTCCAAAATTGGCGATATGGTAATTGCCGGATCCCTGAATTAGCGAAAGAAAAAATCGAAGAAATTACCGGTGTAAAAATTTTTAAAAATAATTGAAAATGATACGGCCAGATATCGAAGTAGTTCAATCGAAAGAATCTATAACAATTAATAGCGCAAAAAGTTTTATATCTTTCGATAAAAAAGGGAAAAAAATCTATTCAACCGCCATACTTACTTCTGAGATGCTTAATGATATTGAATCTTCAAAAATATCTAAAATTAAAGAATGTAATTTTGAAGAGGGATTTATTCTGTTGAAACCGCTCGATTTTTTCAACATCGAAAAATTTACAGATGTTTTAATTTCTATTTTTGAAAAATATGAGTTATGATTGCAGAAACAATATTAACTCTCGTTTCCGAAAAATATGATATTCCAATATCAGTTATTCAGGGACGATCGAGAAGGATGGAAATAGTTGAAGCAAGAATGTTGTTTTGTTTACTGATGAATGAAGCAACAAATTTAACTTACAATTCCATAGGGAAATTTATAAACAGGGATCATGCTACTGTTATTCATAGCATAGAAAGAGCAAAAAATTTAGTGAAGATATATCCGAGAGTTGAATCAAGGTATAAAGAAATAAAATCTAAAATCATTTAAAATATACTATATGAATGGGAAACGAAAATCTCAAGGCGAGTTGCTTGAATCTGTTTTTTCAGATGACCGCAGTAATGCGCAAAAGCTATTGGACAGGTGCAAAGAAATTGAACGCCGAAGAAAAATGAAAGTGATAAGGGTTTCAAACTTCACTTGGTATTTGCTCCCGCAAGAAACGAATATTGAAAATTGGAAAGCGAGAAAATATGTATAATTATGCCATCAATTCAAAAATTATTCACGTTGGAAGTTACTCCGGAACGATTTTTAGAATGCTGTTCCAGAACAGAATTAATCGAAGTTGATATGCTATTGAACTCTGAACGATTTAAAAGACGAATGAAAGGCAATATCGACCGATGCTTGACTGAAGATTGGGGATGCGTTTACCACGCTTGTATGAGTAACGATTATCAGAAACCGTGCATGATTGAAAACGGATTTGAGGAAGCAAAAGGAAATTGTGAACAATAAATAATTATTTAATAATGAATTACATAAAATTTAATAAAAAAAACATTTGGTATAAACGGATAGATGATACCAATTATATTATTGTAAAATCTATATGTGAGGCGCTTAATGTTGATTATATTAGACAATTTAAAACATTAAGGGAAGATGATATTTTAGCATCTGCATTGTCTAAACAGACAATGCAGATACCTACCGATGACCAAAAAAGAGAATATGTTTGCATATCGGAAGAGTATGTTTATGGTTGGATTTTACAAATAAGAAGCGATAGCACTGAATTAAAAGAGTACAAAAAGGAATGCTACCACGTTTTGTATAAGCATTTTCATCGCTCCATTTTGAAGCGAAGCGAAATCTATAAAGAAATTGATATTCAAGAAACAATCATATCCGATTTTGAAACAAAAGTAAGTAAGATAGATGGTTATGATGAATACGAAAAAGCAAAATCCAAGAAAAGAAAGCTTCTAAAACAAGCTAATACGATTACCGATGACCACAATGAATTATTTTATTAAAAATTTCTTCAAAAAACTTGCGGTTATGAAAACATTGCCTATCTTTGCTCCTGAATTACCATTGGAACGGTCAATTCAAGTGTTAATGAAAGCGGTGTTTTTTATTCCCGCAAATCAAACAGTACAAGGCTGTTGTATCCCGTCGGATAGCCGCTTTATAGCACTATTGACCGTTCCAAAACAAGGGATTCAACAGTCTTTTTTTATTTTTAAAAAATTTATAATTCGACAAATGGAACGGTCAATTAAAAATGAAAGCAGTGTGAACAATAGTAACCTGCTATCAACGTCGGCAGACGAAACGTGCGAAAAGTTTATCACCTTCATTTGTGAGCGCTATCCGCAGCTCAACCGCATCAAGTACAAAATCAGTAAAAACGGCAAGTATCTTTGTCTACGCGCGCAGTATAAGCGGCGCGCCATCCACGCCGAAGGGCGGGACTTTGAGAAAACAATGTCCTGCTTTTACTTCTACCTTTTGCTCAAGCTGTCAATCGACAGGTATTATCCTACTTTGACGGAAATGCGGGAAAAACGCCCGCTGGAGGAGTTTTTTATTAAATTGCAATGTGAAGTAAGTCAAATGATTAATATTAATGCCTGACTTCACCGAACATATAATGAAGAATTGGGAGTGGTGCGAACAGTACCGCTCCCGATTGGGCGAAGAAGCCTACAGGACGTATGTCAATAAAGTTATTGATTTGCTGACAGGCATGAAGCCGAACAGCTATTTTTCGATAGAGAAAAACGTAACGCCTGAGAACAGGGATTTATTTATAAAGGTTTGCTGTTTGTTCATGCACGCGCAATATACGTCCGATGCGCCGCGTGATGTTTGTCATGGTTTTAATTCGGATTGTACGGAAGTTTTATGTGAAAAATTAGAATATTCTAAGTAATATATGTATATTTCAGAGCAGGATAAAGAGAAAATTCTTCGGCAGTCGGAAGGAAAGTTGATCGAGATTGTCGGTCAGTTTACCCAATTGCAACACAGCGGCGTGAGTTATGTTGGTAAATGTCCCCTGTGCGGGCAGGAACGCGGATTAACCGTCACGCCGGGAAAGAATATTTTCAAATGCTTCAAATGCAACGAACTGACAGGTAAGCGCCCTATCGACTATCTGATGAAAGGCGAAAAGATGACTTTTCCGGATGCGCTGAAATATCTTGCCGATCATATGGGCATTTACGTTGAAGTTCAGGAAGCAAAACCGGTTCCGGCGCCGGAAAAGAAATCGAAGAAAACCGGAAAACTTGGAGTTAAAAAAGATAGCTTTTGCGCCCGAACGCTTGAGGAAAGCGGATTGAAGCCGGAAGACGTAACGGCAAAGATTCTCAAACAGGACGAAAACCGCAGCATCTTCCAAAGCAAAACCTTCCGCTCCGGCACAATCAACGACAAAGGAGAAATCATCGACGGCGACGACATCATCATCGAATATTACGACTTGGAAGGCAATCCGGTTACCTACGAACTGCGAGACAAGAAAGGAAACGGAACCGGTAAGTACCGCGAATATTTCCGCGTTCGCTGGAAATATCCAGAAGAACACAAAGACAAAAACGGACGCCCCGGCAAATACCGTTCGCCCTACGGCGCCTATACCTATATTTATATTCCGCAGAAAATTCGCGATGCCTACCGGAACCGTGAACCGATTCCGCATCTCTTTATCCAGGAAGGCGAGAAGAAAGCCGAAAAGGCTTGCAAACACGGCATCCCTTCCATTGCCGTTTCCGGGATTCAGAACTTGGGAACAAATGGACGGCTTCCGGAAGATTTAATCAAAATCATTGCCGAATGCGATGTAAAAAACGTTACTTTCCTGTTGGATGCCGATTGGAACGATCTTTCGCCCAACCTGCGCATCACCGACAATGTCAGCTATCGACCGTATATGTTTTTCTCCGCAGTCCGTAATTACAAGGAATATATGCGCACACTGGTGAACCGCGACCTGTATGTTGAAATCTATTTCGGTCATGTTCGCGAGAATCCGGCGCACGACAAAGGAATCGATGATTTGCTGGCAAATACGCTTAAAGACAGCGAAGATACGCTCCGAAAAGATATCGATTACCTGATTAACGAGAAAAATCTTACCGGTAAATACCTCCGATTCTATAAAATAACTACCGCTACTGACCAGCGAATCAAAGAAATCTGGTGTCTCGATAATCCCAAATCATTTGCCGAGCTTCATAAAAGCGTTCTGAAAGACATGCCGGAATTTACATTCGGCAAACATCGCTGGAAGTTTGAAGGAGACGAAATCGTAAGCGCACAGCCCATCGAAGCCGACGAGCAATTTTGGGAAGAAGTAAAGAAAACCGATCGGCAGGGAAATGAACGCTCCTACTACGAATTTAAGTACGTTCGCTCACACCGGTTCCTTCAGAATCGCGGATTCGGGCGATACCGTAAATTAGATGGCAGCTTTGAGTTCGTTCACCTCACGCCGCCGACCGTTCGAACGGTTCAGCATTGGGAAATACGTGATTTCCTGTATGAATTTGCCCGCATGAACTGTAACGAAGATGTGAACGAAATGCTTATCCGTGGCGGTCCGCAGTATGTCGGACCCGATAAGCTGAGTTCCATTCAATTCATTGAGCCGGCATTTATGAAATACTCCGGCGACCGGCAGTATTTTTATTTCGACAATTCGGCATGGGAAATCTCGCCGGGACAGATTCAGCAATTGGACTATTCTGCAATCGATAAGCATCATTTTTGGAACGATAAAAGAAAGAATTTTCCGGCAAAGCTGTTGGACAAGCCGCTGATTGAATTTCAAAAAGACGAATCCGGGCAATACAGCTACAAGCTAACCGACTACGGACGTGAGTGTCATTACCTCCAATTCCTGATAAACGCTTCCGATTTTACGTGGAAAAAGGAGCGTCTCCGCGCGGATGGGGAGGAAGGTATCGTTATCACACCGGAAGAAAAGCAGGAAAATGTGGTTCATCTGTTGGCAAAACTTTGCGCGCACGGTTATTTATTGCTTGATTTTAAAGACCCGAATACGGCGAAGGCAGTGGTTGGGATGGACGGTAAGCAAAGCGAAGTAGGAGTAAGCAACGGGCGAAGCGGTAAATCATTGCTTGGTGAAGCCATCCGGCAAATGAAATGCTGCGCCTATATCAACGGAAAAAAGAACGACATCGACAACGATCAGTTTGTTTGGAACGATGTAACGGAAAAAACGCAGTTTGTGTTTATCGACGACGTTCGTCCAGGATTCAACTTCGAGAATCAGTTTGCCAATATCACAGGCGACTGGTCGGTAAACTACAAGGGCGGAAGCCGCGTAACTTTCCCTTTCTCCATGTCGCCAAAGATTTACATCGCTACAAACCATGCCCTGAACGGAGCCGGCGGGAGTTTCAAAGCGCGTCAATGGCTGCTGGCATACAGCGATTTTTACTACGAAAACAGCAATACGGATAAGCATCAGCCGGTAGATGACTTCAAAATCCGCTTTTTCGACGAATGGGAGTTCGACCAGTGGAACCTGTTCTGGAATCTGATGGCGAACTGCGTGCAGCTCTACCTGACAACCGGCGTGGTGGAAGCGCCGGGCGAACGCCTTGAGCGCCGAATCATCCGCCAGAAGATGGGCGAAAGTTTCCTGATGTGGGCGGACGAGTATTATTCCGATGGTGAAGAAACAAAGCTGAACCAACGCCTTTCGCGCAAGGATATTTTCGACAGCTACCTTCAGGAGTTCCCGCACGAGCGCAAGTTCACCAGCCCGCAGAAGTTCCGCGAGAAGCTGCTGGCATACTGTCAGTGGAAGGGATATAAATTCAATCCGCAACGCTACGACGCAATCACCGGCTTACCGATGTTTTTCGACAAAGACGGAACGCCGAACATCGATGACAAAAGCGGCGGAATAGAATATTTTACCATCGGAAACAATCGTTTTTCGGCTGATCCGAATGAGGTTGTGCAGGGGATGCCGTTTTAATGAAAAATAGACAATACAAAATACCCTTGTTTATTCTATCTGATTTTATCAAAGAAACGATAGAAAAAACGCCAACAGGAGGACATTATGATAAAGCTTGGTGGAGTTCAAGATATACTGATTTACAGGTAAAAAAACAAATGAAAGAATCTGTTTGGAATTCAAATCCAAAACTTGATTTTAGTTTTGATGAATTATTTAGTGAAGTTTTGATATATTATAAAAATAATAATTTAGCATTAATTTTATTACAAGAAGATTATGAAAACGATTAAACAAGCGGCTGAAGAATATGCCAACCAAGAGCGAATAACAAGAAGCGAATTTGCAGCGTTCATCGACGGAGTCGAATTTGCCCAGCATTGGATTTCGGTAGATGATAAGTTACCGGCAGATAGAAAAAGAGTGTTGATGAGATATGATGAGCTAAATGAAAAGGATAATATTTCTACGGGATTCTTTTCTGTTGAATGGGCTGGTTATAAAAATATATTTTTGTTTGGTAGAAATGATAAAGAATGTACAAATATGCCTTTTAGGAAAGTTACCCATTGGCGTTATATTGACTTAAAATAATAAAATAACTTAAAACAAAGAATTTATGTACGTTTACATTCAATCAGAAAAGTATCTTTGGACTGTAGGATTCTACGATCCAAGCGGGAAATGGCATCCTGAAAGCGATTGGGAAAGCTCTGAAAAGGCAGCAGAACGAGTAGCCTATCTTAATGGTACGGTAAAATGATATGAAAAAATCCAATAAAATCATCGTCTGCCAGTCGGCATTTGAAGAAGACCGCATCAATATGGTTGCCAAATTGCTCATAAAATTCGGCTTCGCCCGCACGCTGGGGGATGCAAAGAAAATCATTTCCTTTTCGCCGTTCGACATCGACCTGTCAGGCGCCTATTTTGTGGCAGCCAGGGCGTTTAATTTCCGCACGAGCGCCAACACTACCCAACGTCTGTTTGAAATGGCTCTGCGCGGGAATCTTGTGCTTACAGGCGCTAAAAAAGTGCCTCCGGAGATGGAATTTATGTGCGAAATCTACACTGTAAATGATTTATAAATCAAATAATAACTTAAAAAAAGAGTATGAAAACTGAAATTGTAAAAGTAAATGGTATTACCATTGAATGTCCTATTGAAGGTGGACAAAATTATGTGGCTGTAAAGCCTATTTGTGAAGCATTAGGAATTGACCATTCTGTTCAAATCAGAGACATGAAAGAAGACCCGATTTTAAGTTCAACTATGGTCAACATGACCACAGTTGCTGCAGATGAAAAACAAAGGGAAATGGTATGTATTCCTCTGAAATTTGTATTTGGATGGCTTTTTTCAATCAACGAAAATAGGGTAAAACCAGAATCCAAAGAATACGTTTTGAAATACAAATTGGAATGTTATAATGTACTTTTCAATCATTTTTCGGTAATATCAAACGGCAACTTGAAGCCAATGAAATGGAAATCAAATTACTTGAAGAAATAAACGAGTTGAACGAGATAAAGAATAAAACCGCTTCCGATATACGCGACAAGAAAGCTAAATTGGATAAAATCCGAGAAGAAAGATTAAAAAACGAACCAACTTTATTCGACTAATCAAAAATGTTTACTATATAACTTATTAATTATTAATAATAAAATGAATTACATAAAATTTAATGAAAAAAACATTTGGTATAAACGAATAGATGATACCAATTATATTATTGTAAAATCTGTATGTGAGGCGCTTAATGTATATTTTAATAGGCAGAAAAGAGAATTAACATCAGACGTTATTCTTGGAGCAAAGGTGTCTAAACAGACATGTTTGATACCGGGCGATTCGCAGCCAAGACAATATTTATGTATTTTGGAAGAATATGTTTACGGGTGGGTTTTACAAATTCGTAGCGACAAACCGGAATTAATTCGATATAAAGAAGAATGCTACCACGTTTTGTATAAGCATTTTCATCGTTCCATATTGAAGCGAAGCGAAATATACAAAGAAATTGATATTCAAGAAACAATCATATCCGATTTTGAAACGAAAATAAGCAAGATAGACGGTTACGATGAATACGAAAAAGCAAAATCCAAGAAAAGAAAGCTTCTAAAACAAGCTAATATGATGACAGATGACCAAAACGAATTATTTTATTGACTTTTAATCGCACTTTTAAAAATGTTTACTATCTTTGCAACGTCTTATACATCGAATGGCGTAGAAACACGCCTGAATGCAACAGGCTTTTTTTATGCCTGTACGTTGCAAACAATATGCGGTTTCGTAACCCCGTGCCGAGCGTTAATGCGCCGGCTGCCATTCGATAGGTGTAAGACAGCGGGAAGTGCGGAACCGTTTTTAATTTCTGCAAAAAGAAACAATTATAAAGCAATGTCTAAAGCTATCGAAAATTGTTTGAACGTGAATAACAGTACCGTTCCGGCAACGTCGGCAGACGAAACGTGCACCCGGTTCATCGCGTTTGTAAATGAACGCTACCCTCAATTAAACAGAATCAAGTACAAAATCAGTAAAAACGGCAAGTATCTTTGTCTGCGCGCGCAGTACCGCAGGCGTTCCATCCACGCCGAAGGGCGGGACTTTGAGAAAACAATTTCCTGCTTTTACTTCTATCTATTGCTCAAGCTGTCAATAGACAAGTATTATTCTACTTTGGCTGAAATGCGGGAAAAACGCCCGCTGGAGCCGTTTTTTGTGAGGTTTCAATGTGAAATAAGTCAAACGTTTAATAATTAATAGAATATGGAAACAAAAGAATTTAAACTCAAACAAAAGATTGTGGATTTTGAAGTCGAAAACAAATTAGTAACTCTTAATTTCCAAATTAATCTAAAGGTAGAAATTACAGAGATAAGCGATGAAAATCCTAATCAGCGTGTTATACAGAAAACAATAGGCTATGATTTTCTCAATTGGGCAGAAAATTATTATGCTGAAGGAACTGGAACAAAACTGAATGAACGCATACCACGTAAAGAAATATATAAAGACTTTATTCAGAAATACCCACACGAGCTAAAATTTACAAGTCCACAATGTTTCAGGAAGAAACTGATAGAATTTTGCCAATGGAAAGGTTACAAAATTAATCCACGTAGCTACGACCCAAAAACAGGGTTTCACACGTATTTTGACAAGTATGGTAATAATTTTCTTAGTGATAAAAGTGGAGGGATAGAATACTTTACAGTTTCAAACAATTGTTTTGAGCTTGCTCAAAACTCGGAAAATAATAAACAATCATGAAATTAAACAAAATAATTGTCTGTTTATCCACGTCAGATGAAGAACGTGAGAAGATGGTAGAAAAACTTTTAATAAAATTTGGGTTTGCCAAGATTTCAAGTGATGCAAGAAAGATAATAGCATCTTCACCATTTGATATTGACCTTGCAAGCGCTTATTTCGTAGCTGCGAAGACATTTAACTTCAGAACAAGCGCTATCACAACACAGCGCTTATATGAGATGGCTTTGCATGGGATTCTCGTAATTGTAGGAGCTAAAAAAGTTCCTCCGGAGATGGAATTTATGTGCGAAGCATACACAATTACCAACTTTCATTGATTGCGCCAGCCCGCCCGTTTAGGGCGTAAACACGGAAGCCTTTTCGAGAGACGTTTAGTCCCGAAAAGGCTTTCCTTTTCCTTATTTTCGTCGCGTTTTTCCCCAGCACCACAAATTTTGCAGATAAAAAATTTAGGACATTCATACAGCAAAAAGTATAAAACGCTATATATTAATTCTTTATTATTTTTTATTTTACTTTTTCAAAAATAACCTATGGTGAAAATGCTAAAAAAGGTGTGCGTTTTTTCAATTAAAATATAATATGCTGAATATTAATTTATTATATGCGTACGAAATTGTAAAAAGACCGATATATTGTACTTTTTACAATTTTTTTCAAGTAATTACACAAAAATTTAAAAATAACGATATTAATACAATTTCGTACGGAATGTAAATAATTAATAATTAATAATATATAAATTATTTTTTTTATTTTGTAATTATGTACTCTATTTTTACTTGTTTCGCCAAGGTGTATTTACAAGGTATTTTTTATTTCAAATATTTTCCCTACCTTAGCAAAAAAATTGTTATAGCGATATGGTTACGACACGCATCCAAATCAAGCCTCATTTGAAAGAATACATATCCGGGAAGTTCAATCAGTTTTCCGACCAGCCGGTTCGCATCCCAAACCAGCTTGACCTGTATCATCAGATTTTCGATTTGACAAAGAAGCGCCCAATCAGGTGCGCCGTTGATACCGGTAATCTCGAAATCGTTTTGCCGAAACCACGCAGTTCCAAGCATCCGGAAACATACAATTACCTGAACATTCATTCTCAAAAACTGATTCAGCGAAAAGTGGAGATAATGTTTTGGATAGAACTTCGCGATTACATTGATTTTGAACATTACCGAAACGGAAAAAACTACATCGATTCGGTTTGTAATTTTATGTCGAAATACGGAATAAAGTCCATTACGGAAGATGCTTTGCTGAAAAATTACTACCGGTACCGTAAAAAAGTGAGAAATCCTGAAAAAAGAGCCTATTTTTATAAAAAAAGTTAGCTCCCGAACGGTGCATTTTGTCCGGTGAAAATAGAAATAAAACATTAAATTCAAGAAATATGAGCAAAATAATTTGTAATTCAGTCGAATTCGTACTAAGAACAGAAATAAAATCCATGATTCCTGGAGAAGCGCCGGTATTAAACGATTATATAGAATGGAATAAAATAAATGCTATTGAGAAACCGGTTTATCAATCCAGTGTAAAACAGAACGATGCCGGACCAGCCAATGAAGAAACTGTTACAGTTAAAATACGACATACAGGAACCGATACTATAATTAAGATGCTCATTGATTACGTATCGTATTATTTTGTTCTAAGAATGAGCACAGATGAAAAAACTTTTTATGTTGGGAATTTAGAATATCCATGTCAAATAGAATATACCAGCGACAAAATTTTCGATACTTATACATTCAAAGCCGTATCTCCGGCATAAAGTCCTTTATTTAACAATATATAAGGTGTAACATTGCATCAAATTCATTGTGCAATGTTAAGACAACGATTTCTACAGGAAACGCAATCATCCGTTCTGGGGCTTGATTCTTCAGGATGGGAAACCATTAACAGCATAGCCAACGCTATTTATTTGGGAGTTTTCGTTCCGGAATCCATCGAATCGACTATTATTTCCCAACGTGGAGAAATATTTTATTTGCCGGATGATGGTAATGAGCAGGAAAATCCGTTCGACCGTTGGCAATTCGGTTCGGTTGCCGTTATTCCTTTATCCGGAATCATGCTGAAGGAATCCTATTGGTGGGGTTACGGCGTGGATGACGTTGCGCGAATCATTTCTCTGGCTTATCAATCTCAAAAAATATCCGGAATTATCCTGAAAGCAAATACGCCGGGCGGTTCAACCGATTCACTTTATCTGATTCAGGAAGTTTTAAGCGAAAAAATCAAGCCGACTTACGGCTACATCGACGGCATGTGCGCATCATGCGGGTATGTGGCAATGTCATATACCGATAAACTCTACGCTATCAATAAAATGGTACAGGTAGGCGGAATAGGCGTATATGCCCGTATGCTTGTGCCAAACAATGCCAATTCTTCCTATAAAATAGTGGAAGTCTATCCGGATGCTTCCAAAGACAAAAACTTGGAAGTTCGGGAAGCTGTCAAAGGAAACGATAAACTTTTGAAAGAAGAATTGGAAAAGCTGGCAATTTATATTCAGGATACAGTCAAAGCCAATCGTCCAGGAATAAGCGCCGACACGATGACCGGTAAACTGTATTACGGATATGAAGCGGAGCAATTGGGGATGATGGACGGCGTTCGGAAACTATCCGAAGTAATTTCCGAAATCGAAACACTTACGGAATCAAGAAAACAATTTTTATCAACCATTTAATTTACAAACAAATGAACAATCAAACAAAAACCCGTTCACTTGACATCCTGGCTATGCTTGGTTTCAAAACCAAAGCCGAGCGCGATGCAATGAAGAACGATGACTGGAACAAGTTCAATGCCGAATACAAGAAAAAGTACGGCGCCTCGTTTCATGATGATTTGGACAAACCGGATGAGCAGGAAATTCCTCCGGTTGAAGGAAACGCTGAAGGAACTCCGACCGATACCATTTCAGGCGAAATGCAACAAACTATCCTGTCAGCTTTGGAAGATGCTGCGGAAGTTACCGGTTCATCGGCGCCGACTACTCCTCCGGCAACGCAGGCGGAAGCGATTCAAACTTTCGTTACGGCGCTTGGCGCTGCAACGCAAACTATCAAGAAATTGGCAGCCGAACCGGAACCAAACAAACCCGCAGCGGTTATCGCCGGAACCGGTACGAGCATGACTCCTCAAATGCTGGCTGTCGTGCTTGGACATTCTCAAAGTACGGCTACTCACGTTTTTGGAATCGAAAACGATTTTTTCAAACGCGGAAGCTGGTGGAACGAACTTACCGTAACAGGTAAGGGACAGGATAGATATACCGATGAAGAAGCAACGAATTTTCGGGCAGATTTCAACCGGTATTCTAAAGAATTCAAGGCAAGGGTAATTGAATTGAATCAAAACAAGCAAATCGGTTTGTTGGATTACAACAAAATGATTTCCGGAATGAGTTTCGTCGATTATTCGAACATGAACACGAAGTTAGGCGAATACATCGTGCGCCGTATGGATATGATTATCGCTTATTTGCGTACATTGAAATCGGTAGCCGGAATTTTCCCTGTCGTATCGAACGTTCAAAACAAGATGACCGCTCCGACCGCTTTCTTTGAAGAATTGTCGCAGTCATACTTAGCCGGTCACCATTTCAAAGGCGCCGTTAATTTTGATGGAGAAATCTATCATGTGGACGATATCATGTTTAAATTCATGTTTGAGGATCCGAAACAACTTGAAAAAGAGTATATCGGTTATCTCAACCGTGAAGGTTCCAATCCAATGAAATGGACTTTGTTTGAATGGTGTATCGTTCATTTCGGTACGAAACTGTTCAACGAACAGCAACGCCGCCGCGTGGTTGGCGTGAAGGTTCCTCGCCAGGGCGATTTCCCGCAACCGGCAATGCTGGCAGCTGATGGCGCTTTGCGTGCCATCCAGCGTGTGGAAGAGGAATTAAAGATTCTGCCTTTCAAGGATATGAAAATCTACGATCGCTCGACTATCGTTGATTATGTCGAAGAATTTTGGGAACGCATCATGGGTATTCTTCCCAATACGGTCGGTTATAGGGTATATGCCAACGAAAAGCATTTGCCCTGGTATCTGAAAGGATACCGCGAAAAGTACGGAAAAGACAGCGACTTCACCGGCGTTCGCGAAAACATCGCAGACTTGGCTCCGGAAAATATCATTTGGGTTCCAAACATGGCAATGAACGACTACAAGATGTGGATTGCCGTTCCCGGAAACGTAGAAACATACGAGGATATGCCGAACGAAATGTATGCGCTTTATTTCCAGCAAGATTTGGAGCAATTGATTATGGCATCGTGGTGGAAGGAAGGCGCCGGCGTTTTGGCTCCGGGCGTTCAGTTCCGAACCTTGGCAGACTTGGTAGCATCCGGAAGAAAGATGCAATATCTGTTTACGAATTATCCGGTTGTTGTTTTGGCTCCGGGCGCAACGGTTATCGACGGTTCGCAGGCATACGAATTTGAAACCGGAAAGAACACAGCAGCTGCTGTTTTAACGGATATTCAAAATGCCGTAACCGAACGGGTTTACAAAATCATCTGCGGAGATATAGCATTTCCGACTACGATCAACAATACCGGCAAATTTGCAAAACTTGCTTCTGCCTGGACTCCTACTGCTATCGGCGACTACATCAAAGTATATGCCGAATTGGAAGAAAAAACGGTTACCATTGGCAATCAAACAAGAAAAGTTGTCAGTCCTACCGGTAATTTCCTTGAATTGGAACGTAAAGTAACGGCTTAATTATCAATTTTTAATATTTAAGATTATGATCGTGAATTTACCGAATGAAGCCGGAAGGCTCAAGATATATACAATCAAATTCAGATTGTATTTTGCGTTACTTTCTGATGTTGAAATTCAGAATTTCCCGAAGCCGGTTGGAAAGACTATTCTTTCCA
>Ga0209629_10001472_pt1 | contig 14991 bp, 2 predicted proteins | sample TergutCu122P5_FD_187286 | JGI IMG/M metagenome (GOLD analysis project Ga0209629, IMG submission 187286) | Cubitermes ugandensis P5 segment gut microbial communities from Kakamega Forest, Kenya - Cu122 P5 (SPAdes) (version 2) | ecosystem: Host-associated > Arthropoda: Insects > Digestive system >...
AAAGAAAGTGGGAAATCACAAATAAGCTTATAATAACTGATTTAGTTTTATGGGGTTTTTGTGATGTTATATTACATGCAGAAAGACTGTCCTTTGGACACTTTGCATTATCAAATGTACACCTGAAGCACAATATTTCACAAGCTGGCTCTGCTTCTGTCCTGAGATGATGATCAGGAAATGCACCTTGACTGGTGGGCCTAGGGATTGATGTCACTTGAATTAGACAGGCAAAAAGTTACAAAACCAAGTGTTAGCAAAAAAATATGTATTTTGTTTAGTACATTTGTGTATTAAACAAACAAAAATTTTAGTGATAACAAGGAAGGAATTTGATAATAACAGTACTTTTTCTATAAATGATTAGAAAGTAAGAAACAGTAGCTTATTAATTGCTGCTGCAAAACACGTCTTTACATGATAATACCTCCAGTCACTTTTACAAATAAACCATCTGTTTTAAATGACTCCTGATATGTAAGTGTACTGTTTTTTAGTGTAGCGGTAGGCATGCTTTTTTTAAATGCTAAATTCCATGAACTGTGTTGATAGAGACTGTGAAGAAATAATCATTCATTTGAACAAACAGTAGTTTTTAGATTGAAAAGGACAGTGCCATATGTGCATGTGCATATGTGAATATATGTATGTGCATGCACTTATGCCAGTATACTTATTTTATTGTGGTACCTGTGCTTTGCTTTCAAGCCATAGCTGCTTGGGCTAGTTGGTCTGGTCTAACACAGACAACAGGTACACCCCGCCAAAGCGCAGTTGACATTGGCCACTTGTGGTACACGTGTTAGGTTTATTTTTATATTTTTTAGTAAGTGAATTAGGCAAAAATGAAGATATGTAAATATATAGATTTTTAGGACACATGTTGTCGTTTGCTGGTGAATCATATCATAAAGGTATTTATTTACAGTTTTTAAGGCAGATATTTTATCACACTTTCAGAATGATAATAAAGGAAGAAGAAAAAAACGTAGAATGACAGGGAGAAAAGGATGTGGTTTTTCATAATGTGCTTACTTTGAAAGCTAAATGGTCCATCAGCTATGCTGAACTGAGTCTTTTGCGTTTTATCAGTAATTCCAGGACAAATTCTTGGGTAATGCCTCAAAATTTGCCCTGACATTACACCTTGTCTTACTTTATAACACATATTCAAACAGATAGATCTGTGGAGAAGTAAGTTTATGTACTGTTTTGTGTTGTTCATACAGTTTCATGATGTGTGATTTCACCATGTGTTTCACACATGAATATTTTTCCAATGTAAATGATGTTTATTACATCATTAGGGCAGGTCTCAGCTCCAGAATAGTTTATTTGCTGACACTGTTAAATTGCTGGTACCAATTCTCATTCAAGATTATTTATTTGATTAACCTGCCTTTCAGAGAGTAACTTTTATTCAAAATTATAATAGTCTTTATTTTTATACACCTCAAATGTAATTAGACATTCATGTTCAAAGATAATACATTTGAAACTCAACATTTATTGACAAAACTCGTGTCTTAAAATTTCATACCTTGGTCTTATGAGTCATGAGACTCTATAGTATGTGAATTCTAGCATTATGTGGAAACTGTGTTTCACAGTCACTGCAGTCCTTAAGATAGAGGCTGTATGTTCTTCCAAAATACTGGTACACACTAACCAGACTACACAGTTTACAAAATGAATCTTCACCATCATGAACACCTCAGATCTTACACATCCTCAGTTTCTATTCAGTAATCAGGAGTGATCTCCTGGACACATGCAGACATCACAAAGCAGTAGTAACCAAGCAAGCCTGCTACTTTGGATATGTTATGTGTACATAAATATATAGAGTGTACCAGGAGGAATCTGTCATAATTCAGAAAAACATTCCTTGAGTTATTCAACACTTTAATTTCCAACTGATGCACACAACGTTAAAAAAACGTTGAGTTATTAAAACATTTTAAAATAAGTAAAACTGCTCCAACATGTTGGAGCAGTTTTACTTATTTTAAAATGTTTTAGTAACTCTGCGTTTTTTAACGTTGTGTGCATCAGTAGGAAATTAAAGTGCTGAATATTATTGATGCATGGTGTAACCATGAAGATTCCTTGAGTTAAATTACTTTGATATGACCAAACACACCTATATATGAAGATGAACGCTTATGGAAATAATGGTGTGATATGTTGTACAGAATGAGAGCTCTTATACATTTATTGATTACCAAATACACATTAAAATGTGGAGGAATTTGTAGTTTCTGTAATGTTAACACCTGTACATCACATATAACATAAATATGTGATATAAAGACATTAAACAGGCTAGAAAATCTTGTACTCCTTTCATTAAAATTGTCCTTAGGGTTCCAAGTACTTTATTTATCATGAAATGGCCTGCATATGGCTGGGCTGGGCCATCAGCTCAAGGATGGACTTGTGCAGTGTGCAGAAAACATGCCATTAAATGAGAACAATATGTGGAACCACAAGAAGACAAAACTTTTCATGCACCATTATCTCTGTAACTATTCAACTTTTGATATAGGTATGTTTGCTTATGTTGATGTAAATTAACCTGAGGAATGTTCTCACAAAGTATGACAGATTCCTCCCAGTTAACTGTGTATGTGTAGGCAGACTACTGGGTTATTACAAAATAACTGAATGCCTCCTGCCATTTTTTGAGAGTAAAGTACAAGTGGCATGAATGTAATACAAACATTGGTGTGATGAAGTTTTATTATGTGAAGCATGAGATGAGTTTGAATTGACAGGGTTACCTGTGGAGCCCTTCTTGAACATGTTTAAACTGAGAACAAAACGTCCCAAGTTACAGTTTCTGAGAATGTAATTTTGCATTTGTAGCTTGTTTGTTTCACCTGCAGTGATTTTAAAAGTGTGCAATTCATATGTAATAATCCCGTACAGTGCCACAGAATTACTTCTAATGATTTTTGGAAGGTTTGTGACAATATTCAATTCATCACAGCATGATTTTATCAGATATTACCAATTTTGTGAATGTGATATGCATGACAATTTGGGAATTTTTTTTATTACTGTCAGTGGCTAATATGTTACCATACTTATACTGCTGCACTCATGCAGCCAGAATACTTATTTCCTAGTAATGCAGTTCACACACATCAACATTAAAACCCACAACTGGACATGATCCTAACCAAGTTCAGTCCTCTTTACAGTCTCACAACATATTTCTGTACCTCAGTGTCATTTCTCCTCTCCTTTCCAAGTGGCCACTTTCATCTCATAATTTGGTATGCAGTTCTCATATATCCAACCAAGCCACAAGTTCTGCTCTTTCAGCCTCCAAGATTGGAATACCCAAACATTGCTAGGCGAGATCTATAAATCACAAAATTTCCATTTATGTAGGCGAGATCTATGAATCACAAAATTTCCATTTATATAATATACTGTTCCAAATTACTTCCAAATGTGTGTAATTTTTACATTCCCTTGGAGTAAAATAACCTCTTTCATAACCATACAAAAGAAGTGGTAAAGCGATAACTTTATGTAGCTTGATGTATTTTAAATACAACAGCTTTTGGACACAACAGTAGAACAAATTTTATGCATTTGTGCTTCTCATAATTTCATTCTTTGCCTCATACTTTTTTTTAAGTCTTGTATGACTGGATTGTAAATTAATTGTTGGTTTTTTAATTTTTTAATTGGTTCGTCCAGTTGTGCAGTATTCACTCAACTGAATGGTGAAAAATCTCTGTACATCACTGTTTATTAGGTAATTAAAATAAATTTATTCGTAGCTATACTATAATATACCCATGTACATATAAATGTATTATAATTAACTAATGAACAGTTATGTGGTGACTGAGATTTTTCACTGTTTAATCACTTGGTTTTATAGTTGACTCAGCTGCACTGCTTTTTACTGCTACTGTTAGCACAACTTACATATCAAATCAGAACTTAACCTACCAGTACTTCATGAGAATAAAACCAACAAGTGCATATACAGATACGTAAATTTATTGCATTATAAACAGCATAACCTCCTACATGTTTTGGCCACCTATTGTGGCCATCTTCGGGGAGGTGTTCTTTGGAGAATGTTGTACATAGAATATCAAAATAATTTACAAATATAAAGTGTTAAGATTTAAGTAAGAGGTTTAAGATCTACGTTAAAACATCAAATATTGATAAAATTATTTGTTCTAAATTGCATGTTCATATGCTGTTTATATGGTGACACTATCCTAGTGAGGGTGGCATTGTTGCATCTGCTGTTCTACACCACCTTCACTTGGATGGTGGCCAAAACTTGTAGGGGGTTACACTGTTTATAATACAATAAATTTACTTATCTGTACGTGCACTTTTTGGTTTTATTTCTCATAATGAATCATCAGTACATGGACATGAATCATTTAAACTACCAGTACTTCTTGGTAGTGACTTTTCCTCCTTGTCTGATACAAGGGTCATAATTAGTTTTGTAAGTATGTAATGGCATATATTTCACACCAAATGTAATGGTTATACCACAATTACTGTATCTTCTGGAATTACTTAGCCAGTGGCATTTTCCACAGTCCAAATATAATGGCTGTGCCACCACGATTTGCTTACTAGACCTGCATTAATAATACTAGGATATACCATATGAAGGTGAAGTTAATATATTCTAGAGAATTTGCACTGTGTGTCCTGTCTCTTAACTTCATCAGAGGCTCAAAGTACATATACCTATTTATATCCCCAGCTGCGTTTCTGAAATCTCTCGCGTCGAATATGGTGTGAAGCTCTAAGTGCCAGTCTTAATGTAATATAGTAGTCTAATGAATGTTGTGAGGAGGGGTGGAAATGGCTTTTTCAGTACTAGGTAGATGCTGAAGCATCATCCGAAAAACCCAAGGAATGGTGAAAACATATTATGATGGTGTTTTATAATTCAGGTTCATGAAAACTGTATCATTACTGATGTCTATTATATGTTGCTGCTGGAAATGGCATTAGGCACTGGAAATAACGTTTTACAAAATACATTCTGGAACTAGTTCAGTGGTAGGTAGCAGCGACTACCCCGTTTCCACCCCTGGTTGTGAGATTCATATTCTGCATTTGTGTTCTGTTTCATTTGCTGCTGTAGTTCATCAATCAGTGCTGTGACTGGTGTATTTCACAAGTGTGTAGTTTATAATCAGATTTTGATGTATTTTATGTCATACTGGAAATTTTTTCACATTTAGATAACAAACTTTATATGTAATAGTGGTTAGTGTTTAGCAATCTCAATTAGCCATTTTGGTTGATATTCAGCCTACACCATTTGATATAAGGTGTTGTATAAAAATGAATTTTTATCATGTGTATGGCATCTGCATAAATTCTATTTTGGTTAAAAGTACTACCAAATAGTGTGTAGTTAAGGTTAGACATTTCTTAAATAGCCATGTCACTGATTAAGTGTAGGCTTTGTAACAGCACTGTGTAACTGATTATGGTAAATAAGTCAAAGCAGTGGGAGAGATGCTCATAAATGGTGAATGGGTAAGAAATATGGTAGAAGGTATCTGTTCAGTATTTCAGGGTACAATATTGGCACATGCCTGCAGTAACTAAAGAACATGAAAACTTCAGTCTAGGTAGCTGTTAATCCAGCCAAGATACAAACTGGGTATTTCTGCATAGTATTCCAGAGCATTGCAACTACAGCATGCTAGTGAACCAAAAAGTCTGGAAACAAGTTTTCATTTCATAATATACAAGTAATGTGTGTGTACTCCAGGCCACCAATGCAGGAATTGGCAAAAATGGTTCATGGAGTGTCAGACTTTTCTTTCTCAAGTTACATCCAATACATGTTTACACTGCATGAATTGGTAATGCAAATAATGTTATGGAATTAAACTGATGATATCTGGAGTTACAGTGCATAGCTGCAATACATAAACTAGTAATGCAGATCAGTCACTATAATCATACTGTAGACATCGGGATTTATGTCCAGTGCATGTCTACATAAACTGGCAATACAGATCAGTCTCTAGACTCATACCAAAGGCATCTGGATTTAAGTCCAGTGAATGTTTGTGCTACATGAACTGTTAATGCAGATCAGTGTCTAGAATCAAAGTGAAAACATCTAGATTTATGCCTACTGAACATTTACACTGCATGAAATGGTAATGCAGACCTGTCTCTAGAATCAAACTGACTACATTTAGATTATGTCCAGTGAATGTTTACACTACATCAACATACACTGCAAAATGTCTAGAATCAACCTAAAGGCCTGTGGAGTTATATCCAGTGAATGCTTACTACAGAAACTGGTAATGCAGATAAGTCTCTGAAGACATATGCAAAGTCATCACTGCAAATATGGTTTCAAGTAAACAAGAATTTTCATATTTTAAACTTTCAGTATCATCATTCACCTACCTTTCTGCCATGGTAAGTCACATTATTATAGAGTCTTCTCCAGCATACTTTGTTATTCTGTAAATTCTCTGAATCTTGTGTCCACTAGTCTTATATTCTCTTTTGTATTTATGCCTTTCTTTTCTGATGTGTCTGCACATGGTCGTGGGTCTCCCCAGATTTTATTCATTTACTGTGTTCATTTGTCAGAGCCTCAAAGGCATCTTGTTTTCATGTATAACACACAGTGTCAATTGTTTGTAGGGTGTCTGGTTTCAGATGTTGCTTAATGGCCTAGTTTCGGATTTTATCCCCTCATCTGTAATAGCTCTTTGATATAAGTGGTGGACTCTGAAACAAATTTTGTACATAAAGTATTTTGCCAGTGGTCCCACAGTGTATTTCTTGGTTTAAAATTGGAAATGTATATGTATGCATCTAAAGTTTTCAGCTCTCCTTCATAGAAAAAAAATGACATATAGATTTACGTAGATTTACTTCCCTTGCATGTTAATAGACTACTTTGCATACAATTTAATATGCTGTTCTTACCTGCACAAGAATAATTTTGCAGTGTAGATTTAGTTTGACATGTACTGTACTGAATGGGTGGATGAACAATTTATTATTTAATAATGCTGTATAAAGTACAGCTATTTAGTGTCAAATGATGTGACAGGATGATTGCATCTGATGAATTAGAAAGCCTGGGGAGCAAGTGCTAACATTCCAGCATTGCCTGGGAGGGACTGAGTTAAACAACAAAACACCTGTCAGAAGAGTGATATTCCGCCTGAAATTCAAATCAGAAACATCCTGGGGTATAGTTCAGAAGTGTTACCACTCAAGCCAACTTGTTGAGTTCCACATGCTGCTTAGTGTGTCTCTGGAAGTTATTCAAGATCCATTACTGTGTTATTCATATTGTCATAGACTTTATGTGAATTGATGTTCTGTTTTCAGTAATAGAATGAAGAAGGAATGCATATGACACCATTTATCTCTGTATATTACACATGCTTCTGATTAAGTGGGGAGATATATGTTGCTTGAGGGTGGAGATAATTAAAGGTGATGGCAAGAGAATAAAGAGATAGAGGAATTGGGCTCCAATTGTGAATATGCTACTTCAAACATTTCCAGCTTATGCTACAGTGTAGTTGAGGCCTTCACTCTTTTACGATGTTAAACAGTATACAATGGTAGTTGGTTACCGGCTTTGGGACAGTCTTACAAGTCCTGAAATATCAGTAAATTAATACCAACCTATGCTGCATAACATCCATGAAGAGGGAAAGCCTAATAATTGGTGTAATTTTGTTGCAATTATAGCTGTTTTTAGAAGAGTACTGACCTGGCACTTTTGCTCCAGGACATTTACCCAATCCATACATTAATGCTACTGAAAACTTGCAACAGTTTTTCATTGCATGTCCTTGTGAATACAGATGGGTCCGTGATGTTAAAGACTTCAGGCTTGGTAAAAGGTTGTTGTTATTCTAATCTCTATACAGTTGTAAAGAACACATTGTTAGGGAAACACATTATTTTAATTAAGTATATGAAAATAACAGATTGATAAATACATTGTTAATATTGATAATAATATGAAGAGAGTACTTTTCTTTGGGTAATGACTATTGAATGTTATATAGGAGAATAATTAATGGTAATATTTGTAGGATATTGTTGATAAATGCTCAGAATGACCATGATACTTTACTGGATTGTTGATGAGAAATTACTTAGTGACAGAATCCTTCAATGTTACTGACAAGGTGAGAAAAATTTAATGGTTTTGTATTTTTAAGACACTGCTACAGATTGCTAATGTCACTTTTCACAGATAGCATAATTTGATGTGCATTTCATGTTTTACTAATGAATGTGTGCCCAGAAAAGAATATAACATGTCTGTTTTATTTTTTGTAGAATTGGTATTTAATTTATCTACTTTCAAAGTTACACAATACCTTTGAAATTAATAAGTCTCCAATGTAAGTTACACTAAAACTTAAAACAAATATGTACACACACACACATTTATATGCTGATTTACTGACTATATGGTCATATACAGTCACTTTCAGATCAAAAAAAGATGGCTGAAAGATGTGAGCTTAAAACTTTCTAAATACAGCACACATTAAGAAGCTGACAGTCATACAGATGGTCAAGAAATTCCCACTGTCTTATGGAACTTCATGTCTGTAATAACAAGAGCTCACCACATCCATGACAGTGACAACCATATACCTTCATTCTAAAACTGGACAACATGTCCTACCCCCTAAAAAAAAAATCAACAATGCTTCACCTTTCATCTATGTGACATCTATAGAGGTGACCATGGCATTCTCATTTTTATGAACAGCATCATGGAAGAATTGAAGGGAACAGAATAATAAATGGGTTTGAGTTCTTTTAGTCCTAATGCACTAGGCCTTTCAGACAGGCCCATTGTGCCCCTCCCATAATATGATGTCCAAGTCATGGGAGCCCTGTTCCATTACTAAAGTTCCAGATTGCACCCAGACTTTTAGACTTCACAGCATCAAATGCTGTTATTGAATTGCTTGACATTTGGCACACCAACTCCATGCCTTGGAGATTACGGGTGGTTTTAATTCCCAGTAGGGAATGGATGACCTTAAGGACAGGAGAAAATATTCTCATTTGAAGGAGTAGGCTCTGGATCGCACTATATGGAGGCATCATTTTGGAGGAGGCTTTGGACCTGTCATCAGACAGAATACTGAATGAATGAGGGAATGGATGATATTTCTTGTCTCCCAAAGTCAGCACTAACCCTGGGGCCACCAAGCCTCCTACTTAATGGGTACTGGGGGCTCTTTTGCTGGCAGTACAGCAGCATGTGTGAGGGGTGGAGCTGACCTCTCGTCTCCATCTCACATCCACCTTAAAAATGGGTGCAGCTATATCTCTGCTCCGCACATTGCTTCATGGCGTTCACAGGGACAACTTTACTGTCTCTGTAACTTGAAAAATTGATCTTTCTTGTCACCATCTTGAATTTTGTTTGATTTCATAGGCTGTCAATGTCAGGCTACTTCATTGCCTAGCATTTTAATGATATTATCGCTGTATCATTCTATATTCTTCACGCATATTTCCTTGCACTCACTTAGAAACCCACGTTTTTATACGGCACGTTCAACCACGCATGAAACTTCGAGTTGTCTTGACAGTGGTTATACAACTGAGCCTGAGGCCTTCATTCTTCTATGATGTTACATGGCTAAGCTCGGCAACAGTTTATCGACGTTTCTGGACAGCTATCGAGTGTCCCAAAACGTCAACCACTTGCGAACCTACGACGCGGAACATACCAGAACAATGAACGCCTGAACTACATATCGGTAGAAGCCTGCATCTCGCATGGTCGAGCTAGACTTGGTTTGAACTGGAATCTAACGGTATTTTATGAACACCATCCAGATTCTCTGTATTCTCCTGGCAGTATGACAGTAGCCACAATGTAACATTCTGAGGTGTAGTAGGGATCAACAATTACTGTTAAAAGTTGGTTCCATGGATCAAATGAAACGGTGCGGAAGTTGTATTGATGTGTACCACGTGCATCATGTATGACGTGTACACAGTTGTTTTCCATACTAGATGACCTGTGGTTGTTTCTGCATTCATGTCATGTAAGACATAAATTAAGGAAGTCTAAAGTAACATTCGCTGAACTTATTATTATTATTGGTATTCAGCCCTTGGGCCTTCGCTGAACACGGATAAAATATTCCCTCGGTCAACACGAATCAGAACTAGATGATGGGCCGTGGATTAGTGTGTGGCTCCATCCAATGATAATCTGTGATCCACTGCAATGACCCACAAGAATCACAATACATATTCGGTAGCAATTATCCGTGTCAAATAATCTGTGAAGGAGACCTATCAGATGTCGCCACATGTACCGTTCCAAAGTGTGCAGTGGGGGGATTGCTAGACGGTGATGTGGTGGTTAGGGTTGTGATTCTGTCGGTAGGGAAAATGGGTTCCTCATGCCGTTTTATTGTATTATATGTCTTAACGGTCTTGTACATTTGTGAAGGAAAGATATCTGACAAGAGACTATGCGGAGACCCATCTTGTTCGGGTACGAAAAGTTTGTATTATTGTCAGGATGTACTATGTCTTGCGTCTTGCGTGTCATTTATGAAGTGTAAATATTTAAAATTTATCTGTTGAGTTTTATGCTATTTATATTCGATTTTAGAAAGGCGAGTATGTATTACATAAGAGTTGTTTTTGTAAACTTTCGGTTTACTGTGATCTGCGTCGCATACCAATTATCGCATGCGATCAAGTATGCAATTGAAGTTAGACTAATTCGTGCTGTTCTTTTTCATTTTATTTTAGAGCCTGTTTCTCTAGCGAAGACATTGATTCGTTATACCAGTAATGATGCCCGGATACTGTCTTTCGCAAAAAATGTGGACTGTGAAATTTACAGCAAATCTGCGGGTTCTAGACCAGATTTATGGGGAGCAAAGGTATTTTAAATCTCATACCTTAATGATTTAAATAAATGTAACCTTATTTCGGTGAAGTTTATTTTTGTTTGTGCCATATGGTTGTCCCGTTTTTTGGATTGAAAGCATTTTCTTTCAACTTTCTAACATCATTATGTTAGAATAATTTTACTGATTCATACTAAAAAGTAAGTAACATTTTGTAAATGTTGCTGTATCTGATTCATTGAATAGGAACTATGAGAAATATTACCCATTAAGAATGGGAGCATGATTTGTTAATCTTCTGAGAGGCGGGAGGGGTGCAGGGGCTTTTGTGTAGTATGCCAATCATTCCACTAGCCAGTTTTTTCACAGTATTATCTAATTGTCTTTGAGAATGTCTTCAGAGATAGGCAAGATATCTGAAGTGGTTTCTTGAGGAAATGTTACTTTCTTATATTGTTCTTAGATGTCATTGTTACATACCATACAGACTGGAGCTTAAATGGCCAGTCAGTTCTGACCTTTTCCTGATCCATGATAGAATGGTATGAGAAATCTTTCCTGTTAATTATCTTCCTAGTTTCCACACTATCAAATTCTGTCTCTCTCCACTTTACAGGTTGACCACATTTTGTTTGGTAGTGGCTGTCAAAAGCATATTGCTTACTACAGTCACATTTCTGAATCATTTACAAAGCGTACTGATGTTCTTTTCATCTTCCTTTTTAAACAGAACCTTTAATTAAATCATATGTTTGTGAAATGTGCAACATAATAACTTTTCCATATATTTAATTACACAGCTTACATTTCAATGTCAAATACGCATATCTTTGTCATTTGTGTTTGTTTGTTTATGGCCAATTTGTGGGTGACAAACCATAGGGTAAAAACGTGTCATTGCGTTTTGTTTCTTAGACAGAAAAACAGGCAAAATGGTAAGAACTTATGAGGCAGCATAACTTGATACAGTGCCATTAATAACATAAGAGTATTTGATTCATACTTATGACTTTTATTGAATGTTTACTGAGTGCGAGATTTATGTACATATTTTGTGTTGGATGTTATGTGGTGTTTGCATTTTCAGATAAAAGGAAAAAGAGGCTATGTACCTAGTGGTCTTGTGAGAGAATATAAGGTACTTAAGAGTTCACTTGAATTTATTGTGAATACTGAAGAATCAGAAAATGTAAGGGACAGTTCACAGGAAAGAGTGACAGATAAATCTCTCAAAAATGCAAGTAATTCTGTGAACATCCATGAAACTTCCAACATGGAAACCATCTTAAATGATGTTGAACATTCAGGATTAGAACCAGATCCTGGGTCAGGAATTCAGACATCAACACCATCACTTGATGATTCTGCTGTTAGTAATTTACACATTACTGATGTACGGCATCCATCATTTTTTGGTAGTGGTGTTTCAGCTGAACCAATAGAAAGTGAGAAGTCTCCAAATCTTGAGGGTATTAGGCAGCCTTTTGAGGTTGTAGATGGAACTACTCTGTATCATGAAACTGATGGAAAACAGACAGAATCAAATTTACGTCTCCCTCAAGTTCAACCAACATCAACTACTTCAAGTTCTCTGCCAAGTGTAGTTCCTGAAATGAAATCCAAATCTGATCATGAAACAGCTGCAGTTCCACCTTTTCAGTTACCTGAGCCATCTGCATCTACAGGGGATGGAGGTGGTAACAGTGCTGAAAATGTTACACTGGAAGAACAGTTACTTGAAAAAAAGGAAGAGGAAACTATTGTAAAGGTTGATCATGAATTTGATAAAAGAAAGACAGAATCAATATCTGTTGTAGATAAGAAAGAAACAGACTCTGTTACAGGTACAGAATTAACATCTGTTGAGGAACATAAGCAGGAAGCAGAGAATGTAGAACACAAGTATGTAAATTCTGTAGATATAACTAAGAGCAAAACAAAAGTCATTGAAGATAAGAAGGAAGAGATCATTGAGGAACCTCATATTGCACCAGATAGGGAAAGTGAGGAAAATGAGGAAGATGACAAGGAGGAGGATGAGGAAGATGAATATGATGATGAAGAGGATGAAGACATTGAAGAGGAAGTGAATGAAGAGGTAGCACAGTTACCAAGTACAGGTACTGATGCTCAGAAACTTGTGGAAGAAGTGGAAGCAGTAAACACTGTAGATGGCCCTACAAAGCCAGTAGATTCTGATGCATTAAAGGTTGAGGATCAAGACATAGTGCAGCCAACTCTTGAAACTGACACCAACATGAACACTTTTTTCATTAATAACAGTAAATTTGATGACCTTAATTTGCAGGAGAATGCAGAAGTTCCATCGGTTCAAGTTCAGTTGCCAGAAGGCATAAATGATAGTTACAAACCTTCCAAAAAAGTTGCAACAGATGAGCCATCAACACTTGAACATCCTTCATTACCAGCTGCAGAAAGACAAGATGCATACGATAATGCCAATCAGACTGAAAGTAGTGTTGGAAGTGTTGAAGAATTAGAAGGTTCACAAATAGGAAAAACACATGAAAGTGTAACAGAGGGCGAAGGAAGTGGCACTAATGAGCACTTGGAGACACAACAAGCAGTTGCTGATACTGGTGATCAGTTGCATTCTCTAGCAGGTGATGACAAGCCTGTGGAAGGAAAGAAGGTGATTGATGATAGTAGCAAAGTAATAAGGTCAGTACCTGGCAGTGATTACCCAGAATATATTTCTGGAAGTCTGAAGACACAGTTTGGAACTGTTCATCCTGAACATGCATTGGACAAAATTGCTGATTATAATTCAGAGTTATCATCTGAGTTAGAAGGTGAAGTGAAACCTAATTTATCTGAGGAAACTTATGTTGATTCCATGCAGGAGGAAATAGCAGCAACAACTGCAGCTTCTTCCGAAGAAGAATATTATGGGGTTCCACTGTATGGGTCTTCTGCTGAAGAACCATCTACGACTGTGCCCACTTCAGTTTCAGAGGAACCATTAGTACCTGTGGAAGGGAGTGATTTAGTGTCTAATGAACCTTCTGGAGGGTTGCTGTCTGGCATAATGGACACACTGTCAGCTGGCATTGGAGTTTTTAAATCAATGTTTGGTGGTTCATCTGTTCACTCACATATTGCTGAAGTACCAGAAGAAGTAAATGAAAGTAACCCAGATGTTGTTACTGAAAGTTTTCCACACAAAGATCAAGCAGAAGACATGAATACGAAGAGGGATGCTGGCTGGTCATCTCCGTGGGGAGGCCCAGACCGGGGGCATATTGTTACTGGTTCTGGAAATGACAACTTAAATGAAGAAAAGGAAAGGATGTGTAAGTTAAATTCATTTAATCTTTATTTACTACATAGCTTTATTAAAAATCTACAAAATAGTTAATAAATTTCATGGACCACAAAATGTTTCAGAAAGCCCTGATAGTGTTCAAACCAGAGTAACATGTTAAACAAGGAAAGAAAGTAGTAATTTTCAGTGATTTTTACCATGATGTAGAAGTTTAAACATCCTGTCCAAATCCCAAATAATTAGTGGGGATAACTTTTCGTTGTCACTCTAGCAGTGGTCATGGTAAGATAGAGTGTTGTCTTTATATTTGTAGCTTTGTCAGTTCAACAAGACAGGTAGCCATGGGTAAAAGTTTCCAGTCAGAAAACTTAGTTTGAATATCAGGAAGTTTAATTTAGGCAGTTTCTGTCATTTGTAAGTAATAACACATAGGATGTATTCACTGGATTGATCTAGCTCTGAAAAGGAAGCAGTGGCCGGGCCTTGTGGATGTTTGTGTTCCATTAAAGATGAACTTTCTCAACCAACTGAGTGACTTGTTAGTTTCTTATCCCCTTGGCATACACAAACGCCTGTCAGGCGTTCTGAGCCATCGATGTCTTTTCTTCTAATTCTAGCCTTCTGTCAGTAGATGGCATGACATGTCTTATACCGTTTGAAAGCTGAAGAAATGATCTATCAAATGGTGTATCATACGTATAGATTGTATCGATTTTTAGGTTATAAGTCGATCTTGACATCATATGACTCACAGCGCCATCTGGATATACAACCGGCTGTGAGACGGTCTGA
>Ga0209629_10001473_pt1 | contig 14990 bp, 8 predicted proteins | sample TergutCu122P5_FD_187286 | JGI IMG/M metagenome (GOLD analysis project Ga0209629, IMG submission 187286) | Cubitermes ugandensis P5 segment gut microbial communities from Kakamega Forest, Kenya - Cu122 P5 (SPAdes) (version 2) | ecosystem: Host-associated > Arthropoda: Insects > Digestive system >...
GTGTTCCCTGACATTATATTAACCCCCACTGCCCTGCAGACGAAGCACACTGCAGTCGTGTTCCCTGACATTATATTAAACCCCACTGCCCTGCAGACAAAGCACACTGCAGTCGTGTTCCCTGACATTATATTACACCCCACTGTCCTGCAGACGAAGCACACTGCAGTCGTGTTCCCTGACATTATATTAAACCCCACTGCCCTGCAGACAAAGCACACTGCAGTCGTGTTCCCTAACATTATATTACACCCCACTGTCCTGCAGACGAAGCACACTGCAGTTGTGTTCCCTAACATTATATTAAACCTCACTGTCCTGCAGACGAAGCGCACTGCAGTCGTGTTCCTTAATATTACATTAAATCCCACTGTCCAGCAGAAGAAGCATACAGTACTCCTGCTCCCCCATACTGCGTTAAGTATTCACCACAGCGTACATTTTCACAAAAACATTACAGAATTGAAGCATGTATCCCCTTTAAGTTGCTCATATATCAGGCAACAGTCAACAGCGAAATATGAACTTGGGTTAGTGATGTTTCAAATTCCTGTTCCAATCATAAGAACGGGTGTTTAAAACTGCAGCTACTGACACTCCTTCCCTCGTTGCATTCAAATTTTCTCACACGACAGGAACAACACTTGACTCTCAGGCTGCTCTGTGCTCAAACGTATCCCTGTGCGTCCAGGCGCAAGGCGGCCGCATACGTGGGCAGCCCGCTCTCATCCATATCCTCGCTCTTCTGGGATCGGTTTGCTGTGACCACCTCGTAGTCCGGAGGAGGACCTGAGGCAGTCGTGGGACAGAGCTCCTGAGGCATGAACACTCCAGAAACTTCATAACACTGAAACAATGAAAAGAAAATTTACTTACTTACTATTCTTATGGCTCAATTAACGACGCTTTAATCGCGAAAGGTATAGGTGGTCACGTAAGAGTAATGCTAATTATTTATTTATTTAAGAACGCTGTCATTATTCAGACTTCTTATAACCACAGATGGCAGAATTATACTCAATGAGGCATAACCTAATTTGAGGTATTATCCTGGAATATGTGTAGAGGAGATGGAGAAAATCACAAAATTCTCACTCAGGACAGCCGACGTGCGGGGTGAAACTTGAATTCGGAAAATTTCGAATGCGAAGCAGAATTTGTAACCATTGGGCCACGATGATACTGACATGGAGGTGGAATAATAACGTTCAAAATAGGATCGTGTGAGCTGAACCGTCTCTGTTGTTGGAGGTTTTAAACACCACCAGAAACCTACTTCTATGTCACACTCAGTTCAGTCCCTGGGAACAGTACCTGAAAGAGTGTACTCCTCTCATTGCTAGGCGACTTACCTGCTCGTCGACAGTGAAGACCTCCGGCTGTTCCTGCCAGTACTGTAAGTTCTTGTTTGTGCTGCGATGGCAACAGTAGCAGAGGAGAAACACGACCAGGATCAAGGCGCTCAGCATCGCTCTGCAGAAAAAAAACAGAGATCAGTGAATGCTTCTGCTTTGTACTAGTTATGGTGCCCATTCACGCCAGACATCGTTGATGGGCTGTTAGAGTCTGTATCTTACTCAGAAGACCTGGAGTAAGAGACCAGACACTGTGACTGCAGTTTTTCTTGGGGTTTACACATTCATTCTCAGTAGACTCGAGGGTAATATTGCAAATGAAGATATTTACCGCTTCTTTTCACATTCTTTCCATGTCATAATTTACTAATCAGGGCGCGCGGTGGCGTAGTGGTTAAGGCACTACGCTACAAACCGGCATGTCGCAGGTTCGATTCCCGGTTGTGTCAATGGAATTTTTCCGCGACATAAACCTTCCGGTCGCACTGTGGCCCTGGGGTCAACTCCGCCTCTAACAGAAATGAGTACCAGGTGAATTTACTGGGGGTGAAGGCGGCCAGTGCGTAAGGCTGACAACCTTACCACCATCCTTGCCGTTGTCATAAAATCTGGAAACCTTAACTTCCTGGAAACCTCTGGGCCACTCCAGGCCAGTGACGGGACTGATTTACATTTTTTAATTTACTAATCAATCACACAAACCCATATGGTCGGATATGACAATGTTGTAAAATAAAGCACATTACTTTTAATGTCCACGAAGTAACAAATGACTACATTTGAGAAATTTTATTACGAATGTTGGACAATTTTACACGTCACTGAGTCAATCGAACTGCCTAGATTTACATGGGTTGTGGCTAGTCAACTAAACTACTAAGCTAATAGAAATATACAGGACAAAGGAAATAGTCGCACTAGATTTTCACAATAAGATTCCTGTTAAAAATAAGTCGAAGATGTTACACAGCATATTTTCTTAGACGTTTAGTTTTCAAGGTACACTTCACAGTTATTGATGCGTATTATCAAATTATCACATCACTGGGGGCCTTGTAGTTACAGTAGGATACGTCGCATTCAACTGCTACCAGACCTTTTCACGTCATGTAAAACCGCAAAGTCTGACGGCTAAAATGGCGTCTTCACACAACCCCAGTAGGAACATTTTCGGCAAACTGTGTTATATTTGAGCAGTCAACCTGTCAGGCAGCAGACCGGGGATCATGACATGGCCTCAACGACACCATCAAAACTTTGTCGCTGAAGTGGTATTCATACCCAGTTTCGCGGATAGCGTGAGGACTACCTATGTCCATTGGTGACTGCTTTGGACTTCGACGGCAATCTCACCCTTAAAATGCTTAATATATACGTTTTATGTCCACAGTCTACTGTGTAAGAGAAGCTCATCCGCAGTGTGTTGATGTTGTAGCCAATCGCGAAACTTCATCTTTAGACGACCGTTGTCTAGAAACTGATATGTATTTCGCGATTAATGGTGTGTGAAATTTATCGTTACGAAGTATTTCGTGGTCCGTCGGTTGGGCTAGTTCTTTTCTCGCGCGATATCGCTATATCATGACGTCATTTCACAGCTGCAATTATTGCCCCTCATTTACTTGTACCCTTAGAGTTCACGGGAGTCTGCCTTTACAAGCTGTCCCGGCGAGAAGGGGGGAGGGAAGAATAAGCCGGTACAAATTACCGGGGCCCGCCAATGTTGCTTATGTTTTTATCTTTCTCGGTAGTATCATTATTTGCCGTTTGTACAAATTAAACCTTACAGACCAAGCTCAAGTCACTCTGCAATTGAGAGTGTTTCCGATTTAGTGATGTGGTATAAAGTGGTATAAAGTCGGTCCGCCCTTGTGGGGAGCCCGAAAAAATTTTTTCACCGGGGCCCGAACCCGCTCTCGGCGGTCCTCTTCACAAGTGCTGCAGGTGTTAGTTTTCCTGTCTGGCGGAGACGCTGCGTCAAACTTCTAAACCCATGAGCTTCTGGATGACGTCGACCAATGTGACATAGCGCGTATTTCTGCGTAGTAATATCGTCTCGACTTACATAGGGACAGAGGTTTAAAAGCATGTAGCACTGATCGTCGCATGTGTATTCCGTGATCATTCGATCGCAACTGAGCCCTGCTGTGCACTATATGTCTTGAATGTACTTCACAACGACATTTATTGTCGTAGCAAATGACACTGCTGAGAAATGTGTTACCGCATTAAACGGTGACACGTATACCAAAAACTAAACGTCTCAGGGCATATCTGTATAATATTATGGGCGTACATTTAACAAGGAATTATACTATGGCGAGTGTGTGCGCCAATTTTTTTTTCGTCTTTATATATTTTACTAGAAATCTATGCGTGTTGTTCGAACTGCTTGTTGAAAGATGCGAGCTTTCGACATAAACCCTTCAAAATTGCCGATGGAGAGGTGGGAAGGTAAGCTTTCATATCGGAGTCGTAATGTAAGACCGCACGGCGTTTTTGAGAAGTAGATAAAAGGCAGGGCTTAAAGTTTTCAATTGCGACGAAATCCACTCTGTCGTGAGTTCCACTTACGTCTATCATTTGAGCAAAAATTTTCCCTCTTCGAATTCCGAAGGTATCCTTCTTACATGCACAGACAGAAAGATATGTGACTCTGACAGATGCTGCGGAAGTTGATGACAACATGTACATTTTTAAAACCGGAAGGTTTAATGTGGGACTTATCGCAAGATGGCTGCTGAATTTCCTGTAGCATTTGTGTTGTTGTGCATCAGAAGGCCAAGCGCAGAAAGGCTGAAGGGTGAGTTGATCTGCAGTACACAGAAATTTCAAGTGTCTGAACGTGCCGTATTTACATAATAGTTGGCAGTGTTACGCAACATGTTTGGTGGATTTCGCGTAAGAATTGCTTTATGGCCGTTTTTAGTGTACATTTAATATCATTTCAATAAACGTTTCATCGGCAGTGCTCTTTTATTTGTTTATTTTTTCTTCGTAACGTTATTTGTAGAAGCTGTTTTTTTTATTCTGTACTCATAAAGGATACAACATCCTGTCGAAATATGCTAGAGAATCAGGAATAGCAGATTATTTTAAAGATTCAGTAAAAATGTCTGTTTTCGAAGTAGAGAAAGAATGTGTAATAGAATGTTTAGCATGTTAATGAGGTGAATATTTTTGTAGGTTTGTGTTGTTTATTGTGCTTACGAGAAATGTGACGAAAAGTGTTTTAGACATATCAGTTTACAGGTCAACATTTCTTCTTCACGAGAGAAGTTTAAAGAACAAGACACATATAAGAACTACCATCAGGTATTAGGTTATTTGGTAATTATTCTTGTAAAATTTATTGAATTTCGGTCTACGTAGCCTACAGTGAATGTGGGAGTAGCCACTATTTACAGAAAGTTTATCTTATTTTTCTGGGATCCGTATCCATAATTTTATGCTGGAAACACAGACTTGAGGAGACTAAATTCATTGTTACTAGAATTTAACGGATGGATCGAACATCAAATTTTGCTAGAAATCTAGTGACGATGATTGCTGATAACACCAATTAGCAATGTTTGTTACGCTTGTCAGAGACCGCCGCTAAATCCTGTTGTTTAACGACGTTCTCAATTGCTAAGATTACATGGTATCGGCTACGTATAAATGAGTGAATATGGAGCATTGATGGAATGACTGTTACAGGCGAAATCCGAAGTACTCGGAAGACAACCTGTCCCATTGTCTCTTTGTCTACTACAGATTCCACATGCCCTGGACTGGGATCGAATTTTAGTCTCCGCGGTGACAGGCGACTAACTACCTGATACATGGGGCGACACCGCCGCGGTATTGATCGCAGTGCTGGTATGGCCTTTATTTCTAGAGGTCATGAGAGTGATTGACTACTGCCATGTACTTACTTCTTTAGGCCTGCTTGTTCAAACGCGATTTATTTCAGGACGCTGTCAATAGTTCAGGCTGTATGGACTGGCTTATCACGTCGAATGGCAGGATGATTACTGAATAATGGATTGGAAGTTTGTGGAAAGAGTCGACCATATTATAATTTAAGGCATTTCCCAGCATTTATATGGATAGACTGAAGAAGACAACAAATAAAGTCAGCACAGCTCTACAAAATTCGAATCAGACACCTTCAGAAAACATGTGAGAAGCATCACATTTTGGGTCATACGCGTTGGTTACTGCCGTCACAAATTCCGCTGACTTGCCACTGGTTCTGTAGCTTCTATGTCTGGCAGAAATTCTGGGTAGGAATAATCGATACCGCACATGACTGCAGCTGTGCCGTGTTCGTCATGATTCTTGTTCGGACATGAATCGTGCTTCTGTTGTAAATACTTATATCTCTAAATAAACAAATGTGAAACTTTATGCATATGCTCTAGTTTGTAACTCTTCCAGGCTTCTTGTGAAGCTTAACGTTGCCCTGTTTGGCTGGAATCTTTATATTTATGTTATACTTTGTGACACGTTGGGTATCTTATATTATACCGTGATTGGGTGATTAGTGAATAGTGACTGGAGGGGATGTAGAAAGTAGAAGTCCTGCTCTGATATGTTGTAGGTAGACGTTGTCCTCCAGGGAAATGAGTAAGGGTTTCCGGTCTTTTGGTTCAGAATTGAACCAGGGATATCCAAAATACAAAACAGGAGTGCTAACCACTCAACCATAACCTTCCCCGATTTGCTGAAGCGGGAGGTTACGCAGTTAGCAGGAAGCACCACAAATAATCCTGCAATTTGATCCCGTCTAACGGTAGAATTTTTTCGGCATTGCAAGTTGTCTTTGTACTTAGAGAACCATCTAATTTCAAATAAAAATCTTTATTAGTCCCAGCTTATATTACAGCACAAAAATAAGTAAAATATGACACAGACACCAACGTCACGGTTCGTCCCATTTTGGGAAAAGTGCAGCTGTCGGGACGAACTGATGTATCAGTAGTCTGGTACTGGTTTGCTCTGTTCCCCATTTCTGTCGTGCTTTTATATGAAACGTTTTTAGGCGCGTTAGAAAAGTTGCGAAAAGCGATTACTGACTTCATCATTTATGTCCCCCAGTGCGAATGAAAAACGCGGGTCACACCTGACGGCTTTGCGTGATTTTTTGTGGAAAATGTTAAGGAAATCTGTCGAAAAAATTAAAGTATGGTAAAAATCGAATAAAAATATCAGGCACTTTACAAGAAAACGTAAGGACGTTTACGGTAACAACCTCCTGAATTATTCATAGAGTGAGGAATGTTTTGGAAAAATGTCATAGAGAAGGTCAAGACATACTTTACGTATAAAATGTATTTTTCAAAAAATTGTGCCATTTGAAAGGTAGTTATGGAAAATATGGCAGTACCAGATAAACCATGGAAGATGCAACATGACATGGTGTAAATAGGATGCGATTTTCATGCAAGATAATTAAGACAATAATACAGACATTGAATAGTAACAGGCTTATCCTTATTTTTCGCCTTTCTGGTATAAGGCAACTTGCCAACATACACTACTTCTTAAGTTGACGTGCTTTCATTTTCGGTTTAATTTCCTTTGAATGATTGCGATCTATGACGCTGTCTCTTACCTATTTCATTAATTCTTATGGGATTATCATTTATGATTTACGCCGTTTTGATTCACGCCCACTTTACAGGAACAACACTTCAATTTGAAAGAAGGATTTGGTGTATTTAGTAGTTACTGCATTCGACTGGTTATAAATTTGAGGTTAAGGTGCATTCTGCATTGCGATAACTAAGTCAAAAATACAATCAGTCATAATATTTAATACTTACCGGTTTACACTTCATTATAATTACGTAACCATACGGTGCCACATAAGAAGAATGCAATTTGTTGTATGAGGTCATAACCGAAAACGTAAACTTTTCGTTGAAACGTCACGTCTCTGTGCAATCAAAATATATATTGATGTTATTTAGGAATATTGAATTTTGTATGTATACAGGCTATAAATATGCATATAAATTACACATGAAGTATTGTTCGTAAGTTAGAAATTAGAAAATATTTCGGTGGGCTGAAACGTGAAGTTATATATGACCAAAAAATTTAATAAAACAAAATCGACGTGGATATTCAGAACACACATACAGTTGTGAATAAAAAAAAAGTGACCACCCCCGCCCCATGGATTAAATATTATTAGACATCTCAGAAAAGTCCAGGACTCAAAGATCTGAACGCTCCGCAGGGTTACGTTATATGTACGTCTCCTATCTAGATAAATACTGGCGAATGCCTTCAGAAACATGAACATTAATCGTTCAGGAATTCTGAATTCGAACACTATGTAGCTGCGTTACACAAGTTGCTTGTTTGTGTGTTTTGCCGCCAATTTCTCCGACCTGTGTTGTGCTAACAAAACTAAGCCTATCACTGCCGGTCTCTTGCAACAATTGACTCACCCGCACAGCAGAATGTTGACGTTGCCATGCAACGAGGGACCAGCTTGGGCCCCGGACACAGTTGTCATGTTATTGTTGAAGGTATAGCCATCGGAATGTGTGGCGGTCAGCACCGCCAGGTGCTTCATCGACATGACATGAGATTACACTTGTGTCACATTGTCACTTGTTCTGTTTACCACGGACCGAAGGAAATTTGAAAACGAACTCTTCATGATTTGGTCGCACATTCACACACAGAATAAATGGGCCTTGTCTGTGCAGCAGTGCCGCATTCCCGCCGAAAGCTGGAATTGAATGCGTATTCACCACAGCATGTTCCAACCGATGGGACGGAGATTAGGCTGCATGGAATTAACTGTAGGCGCAACAGAGTCACGTAACACGATCACGCAACTCCGAAACGTGACGTCAACATGCAGGGCGTGGCCTATGTAGACAGGATCGCGTGACTGTGTTCTTGGGTGCCTGAAATATACAGGTATTGAGTAGTCTGTACAGAGTGTCGTGCTTTAGGATTTCGTTTTTGTAGAATAACTTACATTATCTTTTATCTAAAGTCTCAGATTGAGAAGACGAACGTCCTTAAAGTAGTAATTTAAACTTTATCTTATTTACCCTTATGCATTATAGCCATACACTTTGCCTACACCACTGCCGTAAAGTGGAAACAAGCAACATGCTTGATTCCCGATATGAATGCGGCGCACACTCTTGACACCGAGAAACCAATGGTCACAATCCCAAAGGTACTAAGTTCCGGTACAATTCGTGCACGGGCTAAGTACTGTACTGTTTTTCCGCTTTCTTACTTGCAGCCGTTTGAACACTACAACTGTCTATTCTGGCCTCGAAATCAAACCTGTCAAACACACGTCCATGTTAGATAAAGAAAATATCCACTTGCGGCCCTCAGATCAATAGAGACCTGCACAATCCGTACGGCAGTAGGGGCTGTGGGATGCCTGATGCTGCCCAGTTTGTAAGTAGCATGGAGTACGTTCAGTAAATTTTGTTTCAATAACTTGTTATTTATTCGACCAAAGACAACCATTCAGATGTAGTATATTATTTTTATATTATACATTACAAGGTATTTGGTCTGTCCAGATCAGCCATCATCAGGAAGGCGTCGGAGGTGTGTCCGGCAGATATCTCAGTCTTAAGATTAATGTTTACAGTGATCACTTCCATGCCAGTTGGCTCTTATGTTCTGCACTTTAACGGTGTTTTCGCCTTCCTGATATAACTTTTTTTTATGAAAGCCTGTCACTTTTCCCTACCTCGAGGCAGTAAAATCTAGGCCACACCCTCCAATACTATTTCTTTGAAACCAATTTTAATATTATTTTCCATCTACGCCTAGAGCTTTCAATTTACCCTACCGAATTTCTACATACATTTCTGTTTCCCTCATAAGTTTCCCATGCCCTGCCTATTCTACTTGGTTTGACTGTATTATTCCATTAATGTGAGACACCAAGCTTCATACTCGTACATAAAAACATGCAAAATTGTTGTTATGCATGTTCTATCTGTAAGCTTTTAAACAGAAAGCGGAAATACATCAGACTCTGGACCCGTTACTAACAGGGAGTCCTTAAATTTTATCTGTTGGTTATGTTTTATTCGTGCAATTGAATTTGTTCGTGCCTACGTGAAATTTTCCATGAAAAGGTGTACATAAACTTACATCGTGACATTGTCCTGCATTCTGTTTACCAGACGTGACTACATAATTCGTCTAATCAACTTTAACTTCTACTATCAGTCGCCTCATTAGCAACTAATACAGCCTTCATGAGTAGCAGTAGTACGTAGTAGCATATAGTAGTGTAAGTAGTGATACACGATTTGTATGATTTTTTTTGTTCCGTAAATTTTTTCATATCAGCCGCCTTTGTGAAATACATTTGGTGCTCTCAGCTAGTGCTTCATCTTATTTACGTAACTTTTACAATTTATTTTTAACGGGCGCCTAAATGTCTTAATGAATATACGCGTCTATAAATATTAATTGTATTGCCTATTCTGAGAAATCGAGGTTTTGAGCGATGGTGTTGCCAATAAAAATTCTAGCTATAGAAATCAATCTTTCTTGAGATTTAGGTGGTCGTAAATAAATATTAATGAGTTTACGCTTGTAAAGTTGTTGTCACCAACGGCGAAAGAAAAACGGCGTATTTAAATAAAATTATTTAAAACACAAGAATGAAACAAACAAACATTACATAGGGCACACGTCTTCTGTGTTGAATTTCTCCTTAATTTAAATTCTTTAATGGTGGAAGATTTTAAAGGCTTTTTTTTTTCACAAAACTCAGAATGATAATCAACTGATTGCGTAGGCTAGTTCTTTCAACTTCTGTGTTCGAACCAACAGTCACAGCAAGCGAAAATCGGAACAATGTTTCACACACCATTCTGTTCTCGGTAATTTCGTAAACTTTACAGAAATTGCTCGAATGTTTCTTTAACTGAAGTTAAAGTAGTATCGAGTAACATGTTGAAAATTGCAGTCTGCAGTTTCTTCTCTGTTATAATGATTGGCCAATCGTGAGCTCCGTCGTAAAATTTAACTTTCACGTGTTCTAATCTTCCCATACTTCGAAATTTAGGTTCTGTTTCAAGATCACTAACAAGTACTTTCACAGCCCAAATTGCCTCTGTAAACAATTTTTATTGTGTATTTTAGAAATTTATCAAAAAGTTTTCTTACTTCCGCACGTCGAAGTTTTCGGTTCCCATAGACGTGATGATGATATTAATTTAGGACAGTACATCACACCAAAGTCTATCGCAACAAAACACGTAAAATCAACTAAAATTTTTCAACTGCGGAGAGAGACTATAGCTTGATGAGCAATGGTGAAATCGTGTCTTTCATCTCACTCAACAAGAGTGATAAATGCCTCGTGCACGTCGAAAATCCGGTATGAAGAACTTCTACGTTTGCAATTTTCGCCTCCCAATCCTAGTCGCTGAGTTAACTTTAAGAAGAAAGATTTAAAATGTGACTACTTAAGATTTTTCAACTGTTAAATGAGTCTGAAAATAGAGAGTACATTCTCCCGAAGATACCAAACAAAGTGTCGGGTTTGACAAACAATTTGGTCGCAACACAGCGCAATACGTCACGCGCATGACATAAAACGTCCAAGTGGAACTTTAACAACAATTCCATTTTGTACGCCACTGTTATTGCCCTTCATGCAGGATTTTTGTCCTGCTTTTTCTTTTGTTTTAGCTGAATTTTCTTCTTCTCCAAGATTTCAGTAAAGTCCATGAGTCCCTTACCTTTGGAACCATCTATGCAATTATAACCCAGAAAATTTCACAGATCTTTTGTCATATTTTTTTATCAGCATGTTTTGTTATGGCAGTTGTTGCGCGTGTCTGATACCTGAAGTGCAGTCGACTATTTTAGCAAAATATTTTGGAATACCAGTGCATGAAATTATTTTATAAATAGCTTTCTGCCATTAATTCGATGTGTTCTTTTAAGATATTTTTTTTCCGCAATAACGACCTGCTAATTCTCTTCTCCAAATACGACTAAAAGATCTTGCTGTGCAGTTTGAATTTTTCAGCAGTAAAACGAAATATTTTTCATTGCTTTCTTTATACATTTTATGGAACTTTCCTCAATTACCCTACTGTTATCTGCAAAATACAAAGCAAAGTACATATATCTGGCCAGAATCTTTTCTAGTGCTATGATTACTTCTGAATCAACAGTTGCACTAAATTATCAAATGTGTTTCCGTGTCTGAATCTTGATTCGGCTTCTGTTGATACTTGATGAAATTTCACGTGACTACTCTTGCATACATGAGACTTCAGGACTGAAGGAAAGTGAGACCAGTCTCTGTAGTCATCATTTACCAAAAATGACAGAAACAAAATACACGACCTGTATGTCGTTTTCTAATACGTCTACAACAGACGTGAAACAAAGTCCTTATTTTCAAGTTTAGGTATATAATAGCAATTTGAGAAATGTCGAACATTTTCATCTTCAGGGAAGTTCCTTAATTGAATGTTCTAATTGTAAGTTCTAACATTCGTCTATCGCGTCTTGTAGGCCATAAAGCTGGGTCGAATACGATTATCGCTGGTGTGCGCGGGAGTTTAATAGTCATCAAGAACTTCGGAAATGTCAGATTTGTATCCTGTTCTCTTTTAATTATACAATCATTATTAGTTACATAAAATTTAAAGCAGTTCAAATCTGATATGGAAGTTGAAACTTTATTCTGTGTGTATTACTGATTCTCAGTATTTTTAATAACAACTTTTTAGAAAATAGTCCTTCTACACAATCAAACGCAACTTTCTACTGATCAGTAACTTGCTGCAACGTCTCTCGAAACACATTTCGTCTTAGTAATCCTAAGATTAATTTGGTAAATGTGGCAAAATTGGGGCAACTTTTAAGTCGAAACATATTGTTGGAGTTAATATGACAACCACGAAGTCTAAGAGGACATGTGGTGGCATTGGAGAAAAAAAAACCTTTACTTTTTTCATGCAACCTTATTACTATTGACTGTGAAGACATTTTCATTCCTTTTCTGACTTTTGGCATGGCGATGCAAGAGGAGAATAAAAAATTATCCATGAGTATGGACATGGAAATGTACAGGGAACTATCAATGTACATGCCTCATTGGATACTGAAGTAGTTCGTTATAAAATGTATAAGGGAAACACGTTTCGTGAAATTGTCTCAACAGGTCGAATTCAGATGATTTATTTTAGTGGCCTATGACAACTCTGCATGTTGAGTGCTGATACAAATAAATACTTTGATGACAGAAAATGAAAGAGAAGACTAGCAACGATGAAAATATAAGATGGAATCAGGTATGTTCCGAAAAAGAAATTAGATTTTCACAAAGAACAAACAAAATTCCATCTGTCCCACGACTGAAAGTTCTGGATAAAACCCCTAATATGTGAACAGATGTGCTGGGAGCATGCAGCATTTCGTCCAATTAAACAAGTGTTGCTGTGCTGAAACATTATTCTTATTTTGATGGTTGGTAGGGGCGTACGGTCTTAAAAACTATCGATTTGATAAACTTAAAACTTCCCTGCAAAACTCAATCACTTCGTTAGTGACACGCACAGTCGACGGAAGGAAACAAATCAGTACTTTTTTATTCATCGTTTTGTCCTTATCACTTTCTACTGCTCATAGTAATTGGGAAAAGTTACGTACCTTTGCAAGGGCAGCATAACTAGTGTAACACGGTAAGTGGGCTTTTAAGAAGAAAGGGAAAAGGGCCTGGAAATGTTTCGCTCGTTAGCCACGCTAATTCCAGAGCAAGACATCAAAAAATCCTTTGTTTCAACTTCGTCTCACACAGCCCCCAAATTTTGGCGACCTGTATGGCCGCTTCGCTCGATCGCCGCCCGTGCTGGCTCTGAATTTAGCTTCATAAGCAGACCAGTAATCGATAGGTCCCATTCAGGGTAGCTCCACTTGGTTTGTTTTAACATTTTATATCAATTGCGATAAAGCAGCTTATTGTTTTAGACAATTCTAAATGGAAAATGTTCAAACAAATATTTGATTATCAGGACTGTGATCTAGCTTTTGTTTAAACACAATGTTATTAACATCAGTAGTTTTATATAGGTACCAAACTGAATGAGAATAGTACACAAAACCTCCCTCCTACCTGAATCATAAGCTTTCAGGGGGTCTATAAAGAGACCATATACTGATACATTTTATCGAAATTTTCGCATGTATTTGACGAATGCAATCTCGATACAGGTTTTCTTGGTTTCCCTGTGTCTCTTAAGCAAATGCTGGGATGGTTCCCCTGTCTCCAAGTTGTCACTACATGCTTCTCATGTAGCCCTCCTGAAGTACATTCTAGTATCTGAAAGACTACACGTTTTCTGTATACGTGTTATAAACTTCTGCCACCGGGTTCCAACCCAATTGCAGTTGAATAAATATTATTATTATTATATTTATTTCTTGATATCTTACTTCGATTCCCAACAAAATCTTTTATATATGTACTGCAGCTTGAAAGAATAATATTTGGAAATTTTTTACTTTGATAAGAGTGATGCGAGTCAATAGTTGCTAGGAAGGATTTTCAATAATCAAGGTTTCCTAGGACATATAAATTAAAAATATAAGTCATTAGAGCTTTAAATATAACTCATTTATTCCACTGAAGTAGCAATATTTTTCAACAAAATCTCCGACCACACAATACATTTGACCCACTTTGGCACAAACTACGGAATTTTATTATAACATAAAGCGGGCACTCTCATTTGCAACCACTGACGAAAAGCCATTAACACATCCTCATTATTGTAGAAGTGACGACTTTGAATTTTGACTAGTCGTTTCTCAAAATCAGTTTCTTAACTCTAGCTGCGAACACATGCGTCCTAATTGTGATGGGCCCAGCGGTATAGGCATTATCATGGGCATGCTGCTTTTGCATTACCCCATCGCCTTACAGCTCTACCAACTGGCGATGAATTACTGTGGGGGAAATATATTTTGCCCTAAACAGCGAATTACACCGCAAAGTTTTTCGCCGGAAACTTTTTCGGTATCTGCCATTGTAGGTACATCTGCTTACCTCTTGAATAGCATCGAACGAACTGGCCTCTGCTGTATTTCACTTCTCATAAAGCGTTGTCTGCTACCGAAAAATGAAAGGCTTGATTGACACAAAAGTTACAGGTTTGGAAACCGTACATATTGAACAGGTCACATGACATCCGTCATTTTAATCACCTTCCTTATTAAGACGTACAGTAAAATGGATGTCCTAATTTAAGATTTAACCAGACGTAATTTTGCCTCTTGATATTACTTCCAAGCTAGGTGCAGTGGTTAGGCTGTAGTGACTCAACGACAGGATAAGAAGCTTGAAAATGAAGTGCCTAGGAGACTCTTCCGGTGTTAAATTCTGTCACTCACATCGATAGAGGAACAGGATGTCACTGCCGTCCACCTCAGTGTTAAGTGCATAGATCTTTGGCAGGAATTCTGAAGAAGGGATAACAGCCGAATTCACAAAATGAAATGCACTTATGTAAAAAAATAGGGATGTAGAATGATAATTTTAATCGCATCCAGAAAGATATTGCAATACATGCACATTGTTTTAAAATTCGTAGCGCATCTGGCTGTTCTCTGTTGGGTCCG
>Ga0209629_10001474_pt1 | contig 14985 bp, 10 predicted proteins | sample TergutCu122P5_FD_187286 | JGI IMG/M metagenome (GOLD analysis project Ga0209629, IMG submission 187286) | Cubitermes ugandensis P5 segment gut microbial communities from Kakamega Forest, Kenya - Cu122 P5 (SPAdes) (version 2) | ecosystem: Host-associated > Arthropoda: Insects > Digestive system...
CGACCCCAGGGCCATAGTGCGACCGGAAGGATTATGTCACTTAAAAATTCCAATGACACCATCGGGAATCGAACCCGCGACCTGCCTGTTTGTAGCGTAGTGCCTTGACCACTATGCCACCACGCGTACCAGTAGAGGCAGAGTAGAACAAATTAAGGATAAGAAGTGAGGAAAACCAAGGGAGAAGCAAATATGGGATGAAAAGCCTGTTAAGGGCAACTGATGTTTGGAAGGGCAGACAGTTGTGTGGGGCCCCTGGTGATTGGGGTATCACTTTCTTGCATTACTGTGGACTTCTGCATGGAGGGCTGCTAGGAAAGATCACTACATCAAGCAATCCATAGATCTCCCTCACTGGTTACACTATGTTGACAACACTTTCATGATCTGGTGGAAGCGATGACTGGAGAAACTGGAAGGTTTCTTGCACCACCTGGACATTGTCCACCACAATATTTAATGCATCACAGAAACTGATCCAGCTGGCCACCTGAACTGATACACTGACATTAACAGATGATCTGATGGCATACTCAAACACAAAGTTTAATAGAAACTCTTCCATACAAATGTCTACCATAACTTGCACCTGTGCTCCCATGTACACATGGCCAGAGCTCTGTGTGGTCAGAAGTCTGCAGGGATGATTTGGTCTTCAAGGACCACAGATACAGTGACAGGCAGATTCATCAGGTTCTGCATCCACCACAGAGGGTCACTCAGTCTTGGGGAGGATTCATGCTTGGTCACACCTTCTTGCCTGCATCTGCATGACCTTCAACCAACTTAGCACAACATGAAATGTGTCAGCATGCTGCCAAGGAAAATCTCCATTTTTCTTTTCCCTGCAAGCATGACCATGGACTGAAGACTATGGGTGTGTTTAGTTTTTTGTGCGGGTACAGTCCGGTGCACACTGCATAGACTGGCTGGTCTATTAAGATTAGAGCAAAAGTATAACAGCAAGCAGACAAATTGGCAGTGGTTGAGCATAGCTGGAGCAGGGAGCATTGCACCTGACTCCAGACTACCAAAATCCTCTCCACAAGACTCTGATAAATGCACTGTATTGCCAGGGATGTGAATTAGAGTGAGCAACAACATAAACAGGAAAAATGGCTTTGTTTGGAGCAGGGCACATAAACCTTATTCACTCCCTTAGAGAAAGTGTCCTGAACAGGCTGTATCATTTCTACCTCCTCCTGACCTGCCCCTCATTACTACCCATCCTGGTCCTTTATAATGGATTCTCTCATAATTGGCTGTCTTGATTAACTGCCTTGTTACAGACACGAAGACAGGTGAAAATAATTCCTAGAAATACATAAGTTACACTATTAGACTTATATAGATAGCTGTCTGGGTAACAAACTACCTGTGTGGAGCAGAGTCCTTCTACAGAAGTTACTACTTCCTCACCCAGTCAAGAAATTCCCTACATTTCCTGGATCCCCAAGGTTTATCATGGTCACAAGAGCCTGCTACTTATCCCTGTCCTGAGCCAGATGAACTAGGCCACACCCCTCAACATATTACGTTATGGTTCATTTTAATATTATGTTCCTATCTACATCCAGGTCTTCCAGGTGGCCTCTTTCCCTTCAGGTGTCCCCACCAAAACCCTGTATGCATTCTCTTCTCATTGTTGTATAGTGTATCTGTAGTTGATAGTTTATTGTCATACATGGTAAATGCCAATGAAGTTTTTTCACTCTCTGCCTTATTTTTATTACATTCTATTAATTTCTGTTTATACAAATTGACCAGCTTTTTGATTAACTGCCCTACATTTCCAGCCCACTCAGCCCACTGCACCCCACTGTATGGTAATGCTGGCACAATATGAACCAAATCTCAAAACATGGATGACCAATACATGACTGTTAAATTATGGTAGACTGCGCATTTTTACATAACATTACAGCTTTTACTTTTGAGAAGTGATCCCTTACTGGCTATATGATGTCACAAAAGTGCTAACACCCTGTACTTTTCCGAAACATATCGTTCTGCTGTATGAGCTGTAATCACTGGCAAGATCCAGAATTGCAGAGACATAACAATCTGGAAGCAAAATAATGTTAGATGTTTAATTCCTCTGATTTAAATGGTCTCTAGTTAGAAAAGTGACAGATTATTGGGACAGTTTTTTTTTTTGGTGCTTTGAAATGTTTGTTATTCATGAGTATTGTGATACATAAAGTAGGTACGAATAAGAATTGAAGTTAGTTGTCCACAGTGCATAAATTCTGGACAAAATTTGGATCTCTGAGGGTCTCACAGCAGCATTTCTGAAGATTCAGGTCATCTGGGACTTGACACTGTGTCACTGTGTGAGTGGCTTCTGATACTGTGCAGCAACACTGTGCCCCACCTTCAGGGTCAGGCAGTCCAAGAAAAAGAGCCAACATGGGATAAATAAAGGAAATGTGTGTGTGGTGTGGTCCAATAGTGGCTGGCAGTCCTTATCACATTGCCTGATTTCCCAGTTCTGAACCCATTAGCCATGTGGTTGGTTAAAGGTCAGTGATCAGACCATCCTTCATTGTACATCTAACAATGTCCCTTTCCTGGCTTTTCTGACACTCCCCTAGCTGGCCCACCAGCCTTTCTGTACAGACATTGATCACATCATACCTATACTGTCTCCACTGTTATCCTGTGTGGGTTGTTTTTCTTGGACTGCCTGAGCACTGAAGATGAAGGCATGATGTTCTTTTAAAATGTCAGGAACCACACACCTAGTGACATGGTCATATCCCACAGGACCTCAGTCCTCACTCAATGTGGAATTATGCACTATAATGTGATTTAATCTGATCACAGAATATATTTCCTTAGATTAATTTCAGTCTGTGACAGATGTGATATGAAACTTACTGCTACCAGATAGTGAAATTGGCTGATCTGTTGATTTCAAATCCACAATTCCCAGTCTGACTTTATGCAGTATACAGTTCAGTTTAATGAAGTCCTGCTAGTTATGTTGTTCCAAGAGCTCAGTTCAAAATTTACAAGTGTCTCAAAAAATTAACACACAGTAATATTTGCTGCTTATTACACTGATCGGCAGTGACATGGTCCAGTTTGCATGCCTGGACATACAGAACTGCTGTTTTTATTTAAAATATGTTTAGATTATAGTTCTGATTAGTAAAGAAAGAACTGAATTGCTCAGATTTAGTTATGCCTCATTTAAAATTAGAAGGTCTGTCTATGTCCTCTTGCAATGTTGCATTTATATTGCATACATCCTTAAATGAGGCACAAAACTGAAACCAACTGTCTAGGTTGCTGAGATTACCCAGTTACCTTCAATATGTCGTCAACATGTACCTACAGTACAGACATGTTGACGACATATTGAAGGTAGCTGTGTGCCTTAATTCACTGAAAATGAATGGACTTCCACTCATTTGCAATATTATGTACCACAGATGTGGTGATTGGTACTCTCCTCAGTTGATGAGAACAGCCTTGACCTTGGACAGTGGAGATGGCATGGTTGCCTTATCTCTAGACTGCCCTTGTTGAAAAAACATTAACAAATAAATCTCTAACACTCCTTTGGTTGCCATGTGTTTGGTGTACCATTTATAACCAGCCTGCAGTCAAATGTATTCACAAATGTAACCAGGTATAACACAAAAGGAAATAATAGTATTATGTCAGAGGCAACAGACAGAGCTGCATTTCAACCAGATGTGTTCTCAATGGTCTCACTTTCCCTGTGCTACCACTGTCAAAGTTGAAGACATTCTAGTAAGATGATGACAGTACTTGAGAATGTGTCATGGCCATAACTCACATCTACCGCCTGACTGCGTGAGCACATGTGGTGTTTGAACACAGGTATATCTCTCTCCACCTCTGTTTATCAGGATTTACAAAGTGACTAAACCACTGATAAGCTGATAACAGTGCTCAGAATCTTACCTAATACTGTAACTGGAAGAATATGGTTGGTTATATAGTTATTTTAACATGAGATACCCAATGCTGAGGTAATCCAAATTATCTGCTTTAAGAACAGAGTGGTTCCATATACTGTTGTTACTGGCCAGCATAGCACCTACCTGGGCTGAGCATGTAGCATGTATGTGGGAGAGGAGAGGTTCGGTGGGGAAACCTGAGGGAAAGAAACCACTTGGAAGACCTGGGCACAGATGGGAGGATAATATTAAAATGGGTATACATAAAGTGGGATGGGGTCATGGACTGGATTGGCCTGGCTCTGGATAGGGACAGGTGGCTGGCTCTTGTGAATTCGGCAATGAACCCTCGGGTTCCATAAAATGTGGGTAATTTCTTGACTAGCTGAGAACCTCCCAACTTCTCAGGAAGGGCTCTGGCCCACGAGTTAGTTGCGGCATCTGCCTGGAGGGGCTCACAGAAAGCAGCTAGCAGTACCGATGTGACAGCCACTGAAACTACAGGAACAGGCAACAGACGACAGCAGCTTTATCGGGACATTTCATGGCAGTTGCGCTCAGAAACGCGATAAAACATTTCCCTGTAGTGGTGTCAGTAGTGTCTGACAGAAACCTCGTCACCCCTACTATTCGTGTGCCACCATGTGCACCGGTCGATGCGGCGCCACAAGCAATGCTGCTGACATTTTTCAGTTTTCCCCGTCTTTAGAAAAATTCCGGGCCCTACCATCGAATAGGCCACGGTCGTCATCTTCCAAATCCGCAACCAGCATTCGTGATCAAACTTTTGTCTTCAAGGTCAGGCATTTCCGAGATTCTCCTTCGAAACGTCGAAACTACTTGCGTAGCGTCACATCCCGTAAGACCCGAATCTTCAACTATACTTACAGATCGAGGTGTAAAGGTAAAGGTTTAGTTGTCCCTTTGCTTGACAAGGAAGGCGTACGGGAGCCTGGAAGTACAGCCCCACACATTCGTAATTAAGGTAAGGGGCCGCTTTAGCCCCGGCGGAAAGAACCCTTGGTACCCACTGAATGGGAAGCTGGGTGGGCCCCAGAGCTTGTCGAGGCCCTTGGAAGAAAAATCTCTCTTGCCTCTCTGCTACGAATCGAACCGCGATTAGTCGACTGTCCATCACACAGGTGAGCACTATGCCGACTGAGCTGTGCCCGCTGTCGGAATGTACAGCATGAAGTGAATTAATCGTATGGCAGACAGTTCTTCACCAAGCAAGCGACTTTGCCGCTACACTGTGGTGAAATATGGCGAACGTTTTGATTTACAAAACTGCTTACCTGCTTGCACTAAGGGTCTCCAATTCCCGTCCCACGGCCGTATTCGGTAACTTGAATATATCCTATAAAAATTTCACAGTAATTTGGACGAGGTATACCACTTACTGTTATTTTTCCACTTGCGACCCGCGATCGAGCCCACAATAATGGGTGTGACCAATTGCCATAGAAAGGTTGGAGACCCATGGCCCACACAAATGGTCGTCACTCCCTCAGGTGCCATCATGCCTGGCGTAGCCTCAGATTAACCGTAATTATAGTTAAAAGATCCAGTTCATACCGCGCAGTAAACACACCCCGTCTCTGTTATACAAACCAGTCAGTTAATGCTGTATAGGGAAATAATGGCTGTTTGTTCTGCGATCCACACAAAACACATAAATACAGTGTGTGGGCTGAACGTAGAGTTACTGAATGTTAAACTGGTGGTACAGAAGGTAACCACAAAACATGAAAAGGGTTAAACACAGCGACAACTGACCTTTGTGTCTGTAGCGGTGCAGGAACAGTTGAACCTGCCCCATGTGCGATCGCAGGAACACAGCTCCTCTATGTCACACAGTTTTTGGGCCCCACTGCGCAACAGTGCCAAGTACAGCAACACCAGCACTCGCATTATTCTTGTCACTCAGTTTCATTTTCCTGCTCAAATTGCACCATTAGATTTTCTTATTTGGCACAACTGACGCTAACAGCTTCAGTACACGCACTGTAATCTGTTGGACGCCTTTCACGTGTCCATGCCATGCTGCGTACTTAAGCTCAAGCTCATGTGAGAGGAGAGATATAGGGGAAGAAACAGATAAATGTGAGGAGCTACACTCATTGTAATGAAGATAACAACATGCGCAAAAATGAACAGCTTCGAGAGCGAATCGTGCTAGCCCGGTACTCTCCACCAGTGCACACCCACGACCTCAACTTGTAATGCCTTTGTAGCTCTGACGCAGTGAGCTGCTCATCATGTACAGTGTACACAGCAGCATGTGTTTACTTCACGTGTCACGTGTGCTCTCTCTCTCTCTCTCTCTCTCTCTCTCTCCTTCGCGCTATGGTTTCAGGCTGCGGTATTCATTTGCACATATTAGCACTTGTCTGTTGTCACCAAGCAACTGTGAATGTATTATTCGTTCTGAAAACATAATGTCTTGAAGCCATGGCTTTTTAAAAGTAATTGACAGGTAGATTACATGAGCCTGACAAATGTGCCAGTTGTGAACACAACTTTTGTGATATATGGGAGTGGAAGACTGAGGTGTGGATGTTGTATTACGTAATATAAAAATGCGTCAGTCATGTGAGATGTCACAGTGATGCAACGCGCGTGCGCGTGTTTAACTCGTCTCCGGCGCCCCCCCTTAACCCTCTAACACGCACGCGCGCGCGCACACACACACACCGTGCAGCAAATTTGATCTCGATTTCCATCTCTCCCCCGAATGTTTTGCAGCTCTGTGTTGTTATGTGCCTCGGTTTACGCATTTTCTAACCATAAAAGCACTGTTGCTAGGGCTGACCAAAGTCGCCTAAAATTTTAGCTAATGCAGCCGGCAATTAAGCCGTCCAGTGGAGACTGCCGTAACAAGGTGGCCAGGTCCACGCGATGAACTGCCCAGCACATGTCGGCCAACCTGACAGGTTTTCCCTTCTTATACCCAGCCGTAAACGGACTGCCAAAATGCAATTTAAAGGCGGGACGTCAGGAGCCGTCACTGCCAGTCTGGGTTCAAGCCCCAGGAAGCCATCCAACCTAATCCCCCTCAAGCCCAAAAGGACATCCTGACGCAGCTCATGTCCTTATGTCGACCACGTCAAGGCCTTCAGCCAAGACGGGAAACCCGTTAGCGTAAGCACAATCCAAGTTACGTACAAGGTTTGAGTATCACAAACCTAGTGATGTGGCTAAACGGACCAAGGGATGTTGACCTGTACTTGGCGCAAGTACAGTGATTATTCTGGAGATTCGGTGTCCGGGTACAGTGACAGGTGTGGAGATGCGGTTTATGAGTGGCTGTAGTGAGTGATGTGGAGATGCGGTGTACTAGTATACTGATTGGTGTGGAGATTCGGTTTACGAGTATAGTGAGTTGTGTGGATATTAGATTTACAAGTATAGTGACTAGTGGGGAGATCAGGTTTATAGGTATAGTGACTGGGGCGGAGATTCGGTTTACGAGTGGCTATAGTTAGTGATGTGGAGATTCGGTTTATGAGTACAGAGATTTGTATGGAAATTCGGTTTAAGAGTATAGTGACTTATTCATAGATCTTGTTGAACATGATTGATGCTCGTGAGTCACTTGGGGGCCGTTCTGGACAAATTCCATACAGGGGTGTCTCGATGTTAAAGGTTAATGGGGACCAATAAACCTTCACGAACATCGGAGGCCATTTTGAATATAAAACGCCTGTTTGATTTCAGGAACTTTACGAGGTACCAGTAATGAAAGTACTTTGTGATCACAAAGAGCACGAAAGCTTATTTTTACAAGCGGCGGACACTTTTAGGAAGCACAAAATACATTCATCGGTTGAAGGCTTGTCTTATTCCGTACAGTACGAAAGAATGCCGGCCGTATGTGATGACAGTTTGACTGAGCTGAGCGTGGTCTGTGCGGTGGCACTGCAGTGGGCCAAACCGACTCGCATCAACAGTCACGAAACGTCGAAATAATGACACTAAAATGGGTTATCACGAACGGTCAGAATCCCGAAGATCGAGACTCCACTGTGCCAGGACAAGGCACATCTGTGTACTTATAGCACATCAGTTCATTCATGATAAATTAAAATGTGTTTGATGTTCCGTTGTTCAGTGCTGACAACTTTTGCGAGTTTAAAGTATGCATAAAAATCGCACACCAGATGACGCTTGATATGCTGCCACTTGAACGGCATGAGACGCCGGCCTGGCCGCGTCACTTGCGTCGGTAGTGTTTTGGCTAAACGCCATTAATGCCATGTTGCCAGGCTGTGCATGCACACACAGCGGATCTGTCGGGTCAGCAATAATTTGATGACATCGATGTCTGAAAGTTATCATTTCGAGCTGGGAACAGCGGCTGGGGCGTGAAGTCGACCCCTCACCTCCATTTGGTGCTGAGGATGAAGAATGATTGTAGCCATGCCTGTAGTCCCCTATATCTCAATGACAACTGTAGCTTTTATTTATAAATTACACGGGCCGGTATTTCATGTAGGGAGGAAATATGCAAATTTGATAACGAAACCTACATTTTATTACATACATTTACGATTTCTGCGCAGATATCGGTTCATTTGTCTCTGAATATACATTACCGACCAATCCATTAACTCGGAACTGCATCGTGCGCAGTCTACAAGGCTGTTGTGCTGATGATTGCAATCTGCCAGGATGTCAGAAGACCTGAATCACCTCACCTCCAATCTCGCATTGCTCTACTCCGTGTCCCGGGAGCGTCCAGTAGCGATATCTGCATAGACTGACTTGTGTGTCCGGCGTAACGAGGCCCTGGGGGCCCGTCTGCCTTGTACAGGATGTTTATTTTTATCTGACAGCTGTCGTTCGTTACTTCCCGCAGCGCGTGTGGGCGTTCTGCTAAGTGGGCTACTTTGATATTTTGATTGAGCCGACGGGAAGTCGCAGAGAATGGTTGCGAAGTGAAATCATGACCCTATATAATGCTTTTGGTGTGACTGTGTGAGTCACACACTGACTACTCTTTTCTTTGCCGGGTTACCAAGGTCATAGTGTGTGGTTTTTAGGCTGTCACAAGCCCCTTTTCCGTGGGGTCATATCAGTGGGTATTGTCCCCTTATCACATGTCGGGACCACGTCTGATTGATGCTGATTCTGCAGACTGCAGAAGGTGACAGTAGCTCGTCAGATCAAGAAATTCGCTACCTTGTTTGAAACCTAAGGTTGATTACAGTGTCCGTAAGGGACTGAGGCAGTTGAATCCAGTCCATACCTTGACACCACTTTAAGGTCGATTTTTATGTTATTGCCTGTTCTTCTTACGCTCCTTACTGCAATGTTTTACTCGTCATATACACGTTAGGTTCACGCCCTTGTTGTGTTACTTCCTGCACGGAGCACAGTCCTTATGGAGAAGCTGACCGGTTCTCGGATAGTCAAGAATTTTCCCGCATTTTATGGGACCCGAAGGTTCATTACCGCGTTTACAAGAGCCAGCCACGTGTTCCTGTCTTGAACTAGATCAATCCAGTCCATGCCCCACATCCCACTTCCTGAAGATCCACGTTAATATTATCCTCCCATCTACGCCTGGGTCTTCCAAGTGGTCTCTGTTCCTCGGGATTCCCCACCGAAACCCTGTATGCACCTCTTTCCCCCATACGTGCTACTTGCCCCGCCCATCTCATTCTCGATTTGATCATCCGAATATTTGGTGAAGAGTACAGATCATTTAGCTCATCATTAATATACTCAAGAATAAGGTATGTCAAAAACACAACAGATTATTTATTGCTTAATGTATAAGCTTGACTACTAGTTTCGACTTACAAAGTCATCATCAGGCCATACTGAACCATATTAATATAGGTACAATAAGTGGCAATGCACATATATGTGCATTGCCACTTATTGTACCTATATGAATATGGTTTCATGACTTTGTAAGTTGAAACTAGTAGCCAAACTTATATATTAAGCAATAAACAATTTGTTGTGTTTTTGACGTACCTTAGTATTAAGTGAAACACATCGGGATGGCTCCAATTAAAATCATCATTATTTAGTTTTTTCCACTCCCCTGTTACCTCGTCCTTGTTAGGCCCAAATATTCTCCTCTGCAACCTATTCTCAGACACCCTTAACCTACGTTCCTCCCTCAATGTGAGTGACCAAGTTTGACACCCATATAACACAAGAGGAAAAATTTTAGATCTGTATATCTTAATCTTTAAATTTTTGTATAGGAAACTGGAAGACAAAAAATTCTGCACCGAATGATAGCAAGCATTTCCTGACTTCAATCTGCTCTTAATTTCTTCCTGATAAGAATTTTGATTGTTAAGGTTGTTCCCAAACATTTGAACACTTCCACTCTTTTAAAGGATCTATTATCAATCTTCATATTGTGACTTCGTTCTGCATTCTGATCTCGAGACATGACCACGTACTTAGTTTTATCAGCATTTACTTCCAGTCCAATCTCCTTACTAGCGACTACTAAAGCTTTTGTGTTTTTCTCTATAGTATGTACGCTTCCGGCCAATATATTAACATCATCAGCGTAACCCAAAAGCTGATGTGTACCATTTAATTTCACGCCATCCTGGTTTAGCTGAACCCTCGTAATGGCGTACTCTAAAGCAAAGTTGAAAAGCATTAGCAATAAAGCATCTCCTTGTTTCGGACCGTTCTTAATAGGAAACGTGTCAGACAAATGCTTGCCTACCCGGACTCGCCTTACCAGTTTCATCGGGATACCAAACTCATTCACAATAGTATACAATACCTCCCTCCTTACTGAATCATAGGCTCATGTCTTGCGGTTAGGACGTATTTTTAAACTGGGGCCTGGCAGAAGAACGTGAATGTAGTAGAGTTTGTCATATTTTATGCTCATATTTTTGCATAAATAGCACGAAGTGAACGCACGCAGTGGAGGTGTAGGGTAAAGTTTGGTTTTATCGTGGTAACTTTTAATAAAAGTCAGTCACCTTGCAATTAAATTGTTTAGCCCCATGTCCTCAATACAGAAGGATGGCCAGAGGGTTGTGCAAGCATACATATACGGCAGACGTACGTAGATTCCAGAACTCTGTTGTACACGAATGCAGTGAACAAACGCTACTGTACTGAGCAGTGGCGTGACAGTGGTTTGCGATACCGTGGGGGGTGTTTAGATTAATGTAGCCAGGGTTCTGTTGCAGTTCATTGGTACCGGCAACGTTTTGTACATTTTTTTAGGTGCGACATCCCCGTTGTGTTCTATAAACTAAATACAAAATATATAACTATCAGTCAAAACACAACAAAAATTATTGTATTATGTTGTACAATATGTTTTACAACTACATGTTTCGGCCCTTTTCTTTAGGCCATCTTCAGGTTGTGTACAACATAGTACAATAATTTTTGTTGTGTTTTGACTGATAGTTATATATTTTGTATTTAGTTTTGTACATTTCCTAGTCGCAATTGTTTGACGTCAGCTGCTCGGACGTGTCGCACGCGCCACGCACGACCTGTGCAATCCCAAGATATCTGCACAGTGCTGCCGTACGTGCACTCGATAGACTGAGCACCGTCACAGCACGCGCTTCCTTTAATTTGGACGATCGTATTCAGTTAGCATCAGCTGCATCTGCTTGTGTCAGTCTTACCGCGATTTGTGTTCGTACAGCGGCGTAACGATTTGTGCTTCAGAATCACTGGTTCTGCGACGCTTGTTCGTTTTGCCATCACTGTGTTTTGGTACACAGGACGGTATCAACGTTCTCTGTGGTTTTATTGGAGGTTGGCTTAGAATGCCCAATGTTGAAGCACACAGGCGTGCACTGCAGGGTGCAGGTGTGCTGAAAGACCGTCCGCACAATTGACCCCTGCCTTTGCTGTGACTGCGGGGAAGCGAGCCGAACAATTGAAATGCAATTGTTCTGTTTGGCTCACATTTTTTCCAGTTCCCAATCCTGGCCTTTCAACCCCATTTCAACCAATTTGGACAGGGTGCATGGATTACCAAGTTGAGGCGTGTTGACTGACACGTGTCCTTGAGCAGTAGGCCCAATTTGAGCCGCGCTTGTGCTTGCATTATGTTTTATGACATTCTGCATTCCTTTGCTGTCGTGTACAAACTCTACTGTAAACTGCCTTTTTTACAGCATTCTTTGATTTCAGAACGCCGTAGCCACGTCTGCTGTTTACCTTTCCTTCGACATAGTAGCAAGAGGCAAACCAAACAATCCGTAAGAAGGAAGGAAATTTCCTAAGCCATTCTTAGCAGCCACACCTGGCATGAGGGCGACCAAAAAATCTATCCTTCGTGTACCTTCACATTCGCAGATCGCCTGTCTATCTGGCATGTCACACGGCCGTAGCGCTCCCAACTAGGACTGCTGTCCTCTTGAAACGCTACCGATATTATTTTATTTTGCACGCTTTCGTCTGTCTCTCAAAGCCTGGACATCTACATTGGCTGTCCTCTGCGGCCGCTTTCACTCACCAAGAGGCCGCTAATGCCAGCCATCTTGGAGCCAGAAATGCGCTCTAGCTTCGCACTGCTATGCCGTGCTACAGCTACCAATGTTTATGGCGGTATGACGGCTGCTACGGCACTTCCACACTGTGCACTGTATGTATGTCCAGCACACTGGAACGGATTTCATTGAAAAGTTATCGGGTGAATTCATGTATGAGAGCCTAGGCCCGGTTTCATTCCTAATGTAGGCGTACATGGATCCGCGCTTGAAGTCTGTAGGCTCTTATGATGCCTACTTCAAATTAGCAGTTGTGTTACTAAGTGATATGCTGACAGTTGTGTTACTAAGTGATATGCTCACAGTTGCCACTAGTACAGCTATAACGTCATATCTTTGCACCATCGCCCTGTATGTAGTTAACCGCCCAGTGGTCACTATATGTACCACCAGTTGAACATTCAGCAATTCTACGTTCTGCCCACGCAGTGTATTTATGTGTGTTGTGTGGATCTGAGAACAAACAGCGATTATTTCCCTTTACAACATTAACTGACTGGTTTGTGTAACCGAGACGGAGTGTGTTTACTGCGCGGTAGGACTGGATCTTTCAATACAATTGCAGCTATAGTGCTGCCCTCCCAACACACATTTCAGCACAAATGCTCAACTTCTTTCCTCTGCTGCATACTCCCATCGTTCCACTTACCATTATCCTGCCGTCTTCACTTTCCAGCGCTTTACGTTGCCTACAGCCTTGCCTTACCAGAAGGACGAGCGGTCACCGCCAGGGAGCCTTCAGAGCAGTAAACTTTCCTGTTTTCCCCCGGTAATTAGAAATAAGGTGCCTCTCATTGCACCCCCTGCCCTGTTTTTACTTAATATTTGTCTTCATATATAAAGGACTAAACGATATTTTGTACAGAATTTGCAGGCAGGTTTATGGTTTGTCTACTTGTGCATTCAGAATATGCTCTGTTGAATCACTGGTTCTGGTAATCAAACTGAACGCGGACAGAGTTTCAACATCGGGCATCCCGATGTCGTTATTAGGCGTTCCTCGCAACTGAAAGAGACGACTTGCGCGAAGACCTTGCCGCCCGTGACGTGCTGTCGCCCACAGAGCCCTTTAGTAGGACCCTCTGTACCCCAGTCAACAGTGACCAACGGCGCAGCATGCAGACAGCATCGGTAGCCTAGAATGTGCCGAGGTGCACCATGGACACAGGTAGACGTAATTCGCCAGACACATGACACGATATTGCGACATTGTGTGAAGTTTCGCAAACCGTACGGAGGAGAGGAGTAGGACAGTGTTATGGTACCGGTACTGCGGGCGTGTGGATTGACACTGCATGAGGTGTGCAGGTAGAACCTGAACAGCAGAAAGTTGGAATAGGAGTAAATATTGATGATTTTTAGATCGCCGTAAGTAAATAAGACAAGTCAGAGACAGAACAAGAGTCCAGCCTGCATAAACCTTCTGCGATATGTTGTCCGCTGTGCTGGGGTATTGCTCCGTGTCACTGGGTGGTCGGTGCACGGGTCACCGAGTGACGGGACGCTGTAGGCCCTGTGGTTGAGAATTAATTGTGCGATAGAGGGGTTAGAGGAGGGTCGCAGTATGTCCGGAGCAATGTGGCGATGTGGCAATGTGGCTTTGATGAGTAAAAATAAGCGTCGGCAGGAAAGCGTTTGAATTCTCCACGTGGCTGTCACGTGCCGACAGGTGAGCGGGCCTGGTCTAGTGACAATTACAGCTCTCGCACACTTCCGAACAGCCTAATCTGTATGATTTCAAACAGTACTGTATTTTAAATAGTTTTGGTTTGTAGTACGTTTTACTGTGTTCTTAAAAGTGATAGCCTGAGGATAAAATGATAGGATGTTGCACCGGCCTGCAAGAAACTTGGTTTTTAATCCTCTAAAGACAATATATTTGAGAGTACTTTCCTATCCATTGCTCCCTGTTTCCGAGAGAGCACTGCTTTTTGGAATGTTCTCAGGTTTCTCGCAGCACGTAGACGCAGATAAGTATGGAGCTATGGTGGAAAGACAATGACAGGGGAAAACTGAAGGACTGGAGAAAAACCTGTTCGGATAGCACGTTGTTCACCACAGACCTCGCATGGATAGGCCTATGATGGAACCCTGACTCCTGCGGTGGGAGACCGGCTGCTGACCCTGTGAGCCAAGGCACGGCCTTTCAAGACGAAATTAACCTGAATTATATTTAAAGACCCACTCCGTACCGCGCAGTAAACACACTTCTCAGCTAAACAAACCAGTCAGTTAATGTTGTATGGGGAAATAATGGCTGTTTGTTCTGAGATCCTCACAAAACACAAAAATACAGTGTGTGGGCAGAACGTGGAATTGCTGAATTTTAAACTGGTGGGACATATAGTGACCACTGGGCTGGCTGTAAAAATTCAGAGCAGACGTAGAAAAGTGGACCCGTACCTACCAATGCGTAGTAGCAAGAGCGCGCCGAGGATTTTTGAAACATAAAAACGCGTGTCAGCAGGATTGCATTGCATTGCGTAGTATTGTCTCTTGCTGCGTGGGCCTCGCTCATTGTGTGAAGTTGTTCGGGGCCCAGAGGT
>Ga0209629_10001475_pt1 | contig 14984 bp, 17 predicted proteins | sample TergutCu122P5_FD_187286 | JGI IMG/M metagenome (GOLD analysis project Ga0209629, IMG submission 187286) | Cubitermes ugandensis P5 segment gut microbial communities from Kakamega Forest, Kenya - Cu122 P5 (SPAdes) (version 2) | ecosystem: Host-associated > Arthropoda: Insects > Digestive system...
TGCCAGCAGTGTAAAGTATGGGGTAAGTGCATTAAAAATTCACAGAAATATCATAAAATGTATTACACAAAATAATTTTTGAATTTATGGGAAGGTTTCATGAGTACGTTTCAGTGCTAAACACTGACACTTCAGCTACAAATGTAGAATTTTATTTTCTTTCAAACAGTTTTTGTTTCATAATTTTATGTTATATAGAGCAGAAAATATAACTGTTTTTGTGGAGGTCTGCAATTTCAAGATTTAAATGCCCAAAAAATTCGGGCCAGCAGGGGATTACCGGCCTTTAAAAGTCAGTACGTTAAAGGTTAATGCAGTGGTATGAGGAAGAATCCCAACTCACGTCCATTTATCCAGTCTGTCATAAATCACATTCATTGGCTGAACAATCCTACTTCATGCACACACAACCTGTTCCAGCAGTGCTGTTTGTCTCCTTACTTACTACATTGTTCGGTACAGCCAAAAGCAGAAACAGTCACAGTGCAATCACATGCAAGACTTCACTGTGTTATGTGTTCATACAAAGTGCTGGAATCTGAAATGTTTGGAGTTCCCCTGCAAGTATTACTTTCTGAGGGGCAATCATATCAATGAATGTGAACGAACAGGACAGTATACTGTTTCAGGAAAACAGAAATGTTTCCTGAAGTGACAATCCCAACTGGTTGAAGTTATATGAAAACACCACTTCAGTATACTGATAATACTTCATAAAATTTCATTAAAACAGTTCTGTTCATACTAGTTACCAACATTCAACAAATGAAGAGGGCAACACTGTCCCATTAAATGTACACCATTTTCACCTCCAAGGAAAAACAGTGTCTTGCATTGGGCATTTAAACTGAAGTGTGCTCTGGCCACAGCAGAAACCTGGGATTTAAAAGCCTGTATGCTAAAGGTTAATGGACACCAAACCCCCACAAGACAGTCAATACTGTTTCATGCATAATAAATACCTAAAATCATAAACGTATATTCAATTTTACATACAAGCATGAGGGCATTTGTATCCAGAACCACTCCATACAGCCGTACAATATGTTCATGATCAATAGCATGCATGATTGCTGCCTCTTTCAGGAACTCAATAGGATTGTTCTGCATGCGCTCACGGCTTAGGCACTTGATAGCCACTTGGATCTGCACACAAAGAAAACACATATTAATGTTACTCCTCTGAATCAATGTCTCTGTAAGTTATCTTGCAAGGTCTAAGCTTTCTATAGCGGGGCTGATGAAGATGCAAGTCTTCTGATATACAGCAATATCTATGTTCCTACCAACTTGTGGACACTTCAGAAGGGTTAATAACTACCTCACCTTCAACACAGATAAACCCATTCACATGGCATCATATCCCAGGAGACTTGAATCTTCCAAGTAACTCATGTCAGTTGTAAGACAACAGACTTATTTTATCATGGTTACATAACCTTATTTATGGCACACTTACTTACCTTCTCTTATTATATGGGATCCAACATTTTAATTGAAGAATCTAAAAATTCAACCACCAAAGCCCACAACTGGATACAAATCTGAGCTAGTTCAATTAAAATCCCACTACCTCCCAGTGACCAGCGCTAACTTTATCCCATTCTTCTTGTTCTTTCCAGTGGCACTGCATAAGACATTTCCCTCTCAAGTTTTGCATGCAAACTTGGGTTTCCATCATCCCAGCAAGCCCAACCACTTTAGGCTCTTACACGTCACTATACTAACACCAAGAGCAGACCTACACACATACTGAAGTTCTGCATTATACAATACCCATCATACATGTACCTACATAGCCAGACCACCATAACCTACTTACTTACTTACTCCATGGAGCAAAGTCCTTCTTGAGCAGCTAACCGGTTCTCAGGTAGTCAAGAAATTCCCCATTTTATGGAACCCAAAGGTTCATTACCGCATTCACAAGTGCCTGAAAACTGTCCCTTTCCTGAGCCAGATCAATCCAGTCCATGCCCCACATCCCACATCCCACTTCCTGAAGATACATCTTAATATTACATTCCCATCTATGTCTGGGTCTTCCAAGTGGTCTCTTTCCCTCAGGTTTCCCCACCAAAACGTTGTCTGCACCTCTCCTCGGCCCCATACATGCTACATGCCCTGCTTGTCTCACTCTTCTAGATATCATCACCCAAATAATATTTGGTGAGCAGAACAGATCATTAAGCTCCTCATTATGTAGTTTTCTCCACTCCTATCATCTCATCCCTCTTATGACCAAATATTCTCCTCAGCACCCCATTCTCAAACACCCTCAGCCTACATTCCTCCCTCAATATAAGAGGACAAGTTTCATGCCCCTACAAAACAACAGGCAAAATTAGTATATCTTAATCTCTACATTTTTGGACAGCAAACTGGAAGTCAAAATGTTGTGCACCAAATGACAGCAAGCATTCCCTAACTTCAATTTGCTCGTAATTTCTTCCTTAATAGAATTTTGATCCATCAGGGTTGTTCCCAAATACTTGAACTGTTCCACCCTTTCAAAGGAACTATTATCAATCTTTACATTGTGACTTCATCCTGCATTTTGACCATGAGACATGACCATGTACTTAGCATTATCACCATTTACTTCTAGTCCAATCTCCTTACAAGCAACTACTAAGCTTATGTGTTTTCCATTATAGTATATACGTTACCGCCCAACATATTAACACCATCAACAAAAACCAAAAGCTGATATGTACCATTCAATTTCACCCCATCCTGGTTTACCTGAACCCTCCTAATGGCATACTCTAAAGCAAGGGGTGAAAAGCAAAGGCAATAAAGCATCTCTTTGTTTAAAAACATTACTGATAGGAAACATGTCAGACAAATGTTTGCCTACCTGCTATAGGTTTCATCAGATACACCAGCCTTGACAGAGTCATGGTGATTACCAAACTCCATGAGAATTTTATACAAGACCTCCCTCCTAACTGAATCATAAGCTTTCTTGACGTCTATACATAGATCAGTGATCAGAAACTAAATTGTACTAATATTGTTGATTTTAGGGTATTAAGTGCTTTTTACAGGAGTAGTGGTGAACATCGTGGATCTGGTATCTATGTAAAAGATGGTCTCGAAACTAAAGAAACAAGTTATCTAGCAGGTATAAATGAAGAAAAAATTTTTGAAATGTCACTAATAGAACTGCCTGGATATAAACTATGTTCAGTGTGTATCCATAGATCACCAGATGAACAGTTTGATAAATTTCTAAATAAGTTAAGAGTGAGTTATTCAGAAATTACTAATGAAAGATAAAATTCTGATAATTTGTGATGATTGGAATATAGATTTCCTTCATGAAGATAGCAACCTAAAGGGCTTAACAGACTTACTGTTGAGCTATAATCTAGTATATACTGTCCAATCCCCTACTAGAATAACAAAAAGCACAAGCACATTGATAGATGTAATTATAACAAACAAGAAGTATAATATGGAACCTGCAACAGTAATAAAATTAGGATTTTCAGACCATGAAGCCCAAGTGTTGCCTGTACTGCATAAAAATCATGCCAGTGTAAACAGAAGAGTTCTGAAAAGGCACTTTGGAGATGATAATATTAGGGAATTTAAATACTTATTAAAAAAAGGTGACATGGCAGGAATTATTTTCAGAGACAGAGGTGAATGCAAAATTCAAGGTTTTTATGAACTCAGTTCTAAATTTTTTGACATAGCCTTCCCTCTAGAGTTCAGACATAGAAAGAAACCATTAAGGAATGGATGGATTACACAAGGTATAGAGATGTCTAGCAAAAAAAAAAATAGATTTTTAAACATGCCAAAGAAACAACCTAATCTTACAGAAGATGCAAAAATGTATAAGCTAAGTATAAAATAGTATACAAAAGAGTAATTAGGGAAGCAAAAAGAAGGAAAAATGATAAGTATATACTGCATGCAAATCACAAATCTAAAGCTATATGGCAGATTATAAACAAGGAAACTGGGAGAACCTCCTCAAATAAACAAGATATTGACAGTCATCAGCAAAAAGTCTAATAGTGGGCTCAATATTCCTCCAAATACCATTTACATGGGCGAGGAACAGAAGAGGACCTAAATGCTACCTTGCGGTACACCAGACTTACTCTAACTTCCTCTGATAATTGCCCTCCCACCCTGACTCTCTGCGCACGACCGAAAAGGAATTCCCTTATCCATACAACTACCCTAGAATCCACCCCCGAGTTTGCAATTTTTGTAAGCAGGAGACCATGAGGAACTAAATCAAAAGCTTTCAAAAAATCATTTATAAAAGCGTCAATCCCGTCTCTGTTATCCAGAGATTCTGCAATGTCTTGGCATACCGCGATTACTTGACTTTCACGCGAATATCCCAGCCTGAAACCATGTTGACCCTCGTATAACCAATTATCTTTAACCCACACTTGCCTTAGATATGAGGCTATAACGTGTTCCATTTGTTTGCAAACTACTGAGGTTAAGCTAACCGGTCTATAATTCGTAACTAATGATCGATCACCCCCCCTTGCAAATAGGAATCACTGTAGCTTTCTTCCAATCACCTGGCAGAGTACCATTATTCATTGTAATGTATAGTTGTCGCACAAGGTATGGAATCATGGCTTCCTCACCCAGTTTTAAAATTTCTCCAAAAATACAGTCTGGCCCTACTGATTTGTTGCTCCTGATCGCTGCAATCCTTTTCCTGATGATTTTAATATCAATGGTGAAAGGTTTGCCTGTGTTTTCACCCTGTATATGCGGAATATTACCCTCATTACTGAATACTGACAAATAATAGAAATTTAAAGAATTGGCCCTTTCTATCGAATTTGTGATGATCCGTACATTACAGTCTTTGATGGTAGGAATATTTTCCCTATTTTCTAGAATTAGTAAGTTAATGGATCTCACAGAAAATTGTTCTACCTCCTGCTTTCAATATCTGGTGATTTGTGGCACTTTAATTTTCAATAGCCATCTCAACATTAAAATTACTCAGCTCAAGCACTAGTGGCTCTGCTGTATGTATTTCTGTCTGCCTAACATCATTAAATCCATGTACATTCAATAATAAGAGAAATGGTTCCTCCTTCTAGCCATAATATTGTGGAAGTCAATAACCAAATCACCCTTCTCCTCCTTTACTGTATTTTGTTCTAGGCTGGTAACCCAACATGAAGTCCATGATGCACCTCTACAAGTCTCTGATATTTTCATCTTACTGTTATTTCAAGTTCATCAATATTAGATTTCAGATATTCCTTATTTTTGTCTACTAGCATCGCATCTTACATTGTTTAGATTATCTAAACTGCTTTTGTTTGGATCCTGTAACCACTGCATTTAAGCCTGCTTCCTTTGATCTAAAAATCGTAAACATTCATCAAACCATGGTTTATGCTGTTTCAATTCATACAGACCTAGACCCTTTTTCACTGAGGTTTGATATTCTCTTGAATGTTCTCCCAAGCCCTGTTTATGTCCTCACCAGCACTTAAGTTTTCCAAAGCTGCAGACCCGTATGAGATCTTAATCTGATATTGTTTCATAATCTCCAGTTCATTTAGCTTCCTGAGAATATTTATTTCTACAACAAACTTCTGTCCTGCTTGTTGACTTACAACCACTCTGCACATCTGTTAATATATTGTGTTTTGATACAAATAGCATTAACCTTTTTTAAATCAGTTTTTCCAAAATTTTTGAACAAAAATGATAAATAGATATTGGTATGTAATAGCGAATTTCTTGTCTATCGCCTTTTTTCTCGGAGTAGTCTTACTTTTGCTGTTTTTACCGTATCATGGAAAATATCCAATTTTAAAGAAGCAATAAAAATAAGGACCATAGGCTTATTGATAAACCGAATATATTTCATGACTAAACATTCTGGGATTTCACCACAGCTTCTTAAGGACTTGCCTCTTAATTTACGTACTACATTTTCTATTTCATCTTCAGTAACTGGGAAAACAAGCAGTTTTGGAATTATGTTTAATTCTCTTTAGCGAGGTTTGACCATTTACATAATATTTATCTTTTGGTAAGATGGCCTCAACAATTTCAATAAAAAGGAATTAAGCACGTGCTACTTTTTGCGAGTTTGTTATACTTCCTTTATCAATTTTTAAAACAATATTATGATCAGATTTTCAAGAACCCCAATTTATTTGTTCATTATATGCCACAACACTTTTGTTTTATCTGTGCACATAAAATAAAACTTACCATATTCTCTTTTTTTAATATAACACTTTTATAGATTTTATGGTACAACTTTTACATAGACTCTCATTTCCAATTGTTAGTTTGAAAATATCCTTCTATCCCAATTTTGCAATAAAGTCTACTAACAGACTTTTCATACGGTACTTAGGAAAATGACCAACAACCTGTTCTAATTTCTCATAAAAACTGTCTTTTGAATCATTACTTTTCTCCTGACTTGGTGCATACACATTCAAAACAATGTTACATGAGCAACCTCTCAGAACTACAGGGTCCGCCAAAAAAATGTATACACACTTTAACGAAAGAAAACTCTATGTTGTACGTTAGTACTAAATTTAATTATACATCAGAAGTTGAATACAAGTTACAATAGAGCACAATACAAGTTTCCTGTACCTGTACAGTTAATGGAGGTGCTCAAAGTGGTTGTTGTTAGCAGCTAGACACCTATTACAACGGCGAGCAGTTGATTGAGCAACCTTCGTCAAAGCGTTTATGGGGATTGCTGCACATGCCGCTCTAATTTCTGTATGAAGGTCCTCTAGCATAGCGGGTTTCCTGCAATACACGACATCCTTCAAGGTCCCCCAAAGGTAAAAGTCCAGAGGTGTTAAATCTGGTGAACGTGGTGGGAATTCAAATGTACCTCTTCGTCCTATCCAGTGTCCTTGCAGATTCTCATCCAGGAAAGCCCACACGTCTCGGTGGTAGTGTGGGGGTGTCCCATTTTGTTGGTAGAAGACCTCACTGTTTTCATAAAGTACACGTATAGCTGGTAAAATGGATGAGCATAGCATTTCCAGATACACTTCACCAGTAACAGTACCTTCAAAGAAGAAGGGTCCTATTAAACCTCTAGCTGAGTCCACACCAGACATTCACCCCCAGTAGATTGACCGCCTCGTCAACATGAACGTGTAAATTTTCTGGTGCCCAGTAAACACAATTATGACGATTCACTGTTCCATTAAACTTGAATTGGGCCTCATCAGACCACACAATCTTCATCACAAACTCTTCATCCTCATTTACCATTTGCTGAAACCACTCACAAAACTGCATTCGGTGATCCGGATCTTCGTCATTTATTGCGTGCAATAATCTGGGGATGTACACTTTCCACTTAACAGCTTTCAGAATGCATCATACACTTGTACTGCTAACCCCTGTCTCACGTGCACATTGTGTAGCAGACTTCCATGGCGACGTTGTAAACCTTTCCAAAACCATACCAAAGAAGCAGGACTTGTAGCTGTACGAGGTCTTCCGGATCTTCCCCTATGCACATCACAAATGGTACCATGTGTATCAAACTTGTCACAAAGCCGTGTATTTGTCAAGCATGTTGGAGGTTGAGTTTGAAACTCACACTTCCACTGACGAACTTCAGTGACATTTTCAAACTTGATATCCCACTTTAAAATGGACTTTCGTTCCTCAAACGTCAACCGTGCTCCGGCCATCTTCTTTCACTATCATACGTCACATTATCTTACAGTCACGTGAGTAGCGACATCTGTTGAGAAAACACCATACTAAATATTGTAATGATAATTCAATTCAACTTCGAAAAAAATACACAGATACCATCTGTTAAAGTGTGTATACATTTTTTTGGCAGACCCTGTATATAGGACACCCGATCACTAACACACTCTACTCTCTTAACTGCTGATACTATTCCGTGATGTACAAAAACTCCTGTTCCCAACTGATGATTTTTGCTTCCTTTGCCAGAGTAAAAATATAATCCCCTGCTCTAAGAGTGCCCCCTTTGTCCCACCTAACTTCCTGTACACCCACTAAATCTAATTTGTATACTGCTAATTCCCTGGCTACTGTTGGAAGTGACACTGACATATACAGGCTCCTTACATTCCATGTACCAAATCTCACATTCCTTTTCCATGGCTTAGGTCATACCAAAGTATCAGTCCAGGCCCACGTCACATGTATGTATTTCATAAGAAGGCCAGTCTTTATGGTGAGTTGTTATCACCTTGCCCAACCTCCAAGCTGAAGGATACCCACTGTCGGCTGTCCACGACTGCTTATTCAATATATTCAGCAGCTACCCTCCATATTGGAGACTGTTCCTCCATCCGCAACCTGAGGATGCGCCATGCTAAGATGACAGGGACCCACTTACCATGGACCATAAACTACTACAATATACTATCTTGTTTTTACTACATGACCCGTGTACATCACGCAATCCATCATTAAATAATATCCTGTGTAGTGTCATTATCCGTCTCTTGGCTAGTGTGAATCAACACTGCTGATGCATAATACAGTGCCAGCCAATCCTGCCTCTCAAAAAAGGACAGTATCTGATACACCACTGAATTCTGGGTAGGATACTCATCTTCAGGGCTGCAAACTACTCAGCTTTGCCTGCTGCTTCCACCATTGGATTAACTATTACAGTTTACAAGTCACTACATCCAGACAACACCTACCCACACCAACATGCAATCTGCCTAATGTATGGCAATCAACTAAAGGCAAGGGAAATCAACATTTGTCTTACCAGCACCAATATAAGCACACCACACTTCTAAGAAAACTACAATCATGTAGGAGAAGAAAGAACCAACAGATGACACAAGTATAGATGTTTATTCCCAATAGGTTAATTCAACATGTTTCGGGCATCATCATGCCCATCGTCAGGAGAACAGACTGTATAAAACCACATGTGGTGTTAGCCTGCAACATAGGGAGAATAAACATCTATACTTGTGTCATCTGTTGGTTCTTTCTTCTCCTATGTTAATGATGCACAGTTACACGAACCTTAAGCCTACAATCATGTATACATTGTTGAGTTACTCAGGGCAATACATATTTTTCCACTCTGGTACTTGGTTTGCCAACATGTTAATTATTAATAGCCAGTGTATATTCCCATCTTACTCATCACTATTCACTATCATCCCACCTCACTGCATTAGTCATTGTCCCAGCTTGACCAGTCTACTCAACAGTACCAAATTCATAGTAGCATCAGGAACCAAGCAAACATAGCCATTAGTTGTCTGTGACAATGGGAATCTGAGTGACACAACCTTCTGCAGCAACACAGCTTTGGAAATCGGGTCCCTCAAACAGAGGAATTAAGTATTATGTTTCACAAATCTGTGGTGACCCATGCACACTGTGTGTCACAATACCACATCCTCAACTGCTTACTTCATGCCCCTTACATACACATCCTGTTACACAAAATCACAAGTGTTTTATTTTCTGAATAACTGCCAATAAAAGTTAATAATAGAAAAAACTACATATAAAGCATTAACACAGTTGTCTAGAGTACTTGGATTCCAGACAACAGACAAATGAACAATCATAAAAAACACAGATAGGACCATGAGAAACAAAATAATTTTTAAAATATGTAACATTCTAGCATGTTCAGAACACAACTGTCAGGCAACAAACCCTTTGAAGTTTGTAACTACATTATACTTTATCTCACTGGTTGTTTGCCATACCACATTTACCCAAATATGAGACAACCCTGCAAACAATATAACATCCCCCCCCCAGCACATACTCAAATTTTCTGGAAAACACCTACACAAATGTGTTTAACATTGTGTGCAATTATAAGGTGAACCCCACCCATTTTCACATAGTGGATTAGAAAAAAAATCTTGTTTCATATTTGGGTGAATATGGCAACTACTACACCTCATGCTACATACCCTTTCTCCATCATTTGTCCACACGCCTTGTTGCACCACTCCAAATTCTCCTGTACCTAATTCCTTGTTTACTATGATTGCTTCTGCTGGTATGATGTGTTTATTGGGAACTTTTACTGCAGGCTTTTCCATGAATTCATCTGGTAATGTGCACAATGTGGCTACTTGCTCCTCCCTTCGAAGCAAGATCTAAATAACATGTAATAAACAGGAACTTAACCTTTGCAATGACTTGGTCTCCTGGAGTTAAGATGGTGGAATGTCTTGAATATTAACTGTCACTTATCATCAGAGCTTGTCTGTCAAAATGGGTTGCATCATCAGGGGAGTAGCATCCATATATTCCCTGCAAGCCCTACTTCCCTTTAAATCCAACGTCAGATTTATTACATTAACACATAAAAGTATGTAACGAAAGTATTCAAATTTTGCACACCTAAGCAAAACATCATTACCAACCATTATATTACATGGATGATTACAACAAAATTACCCTTTTCTTCTCCTGTGTTTTTCCTACATTATTCAACAATCACTTTCAATTTTGTAAGAAATGTGGAAATGAAAAGTGCAATAAAGTTCAGTGCAACTGTGCAGAATTGCCCAACCTGTTGGGTTATACTATGCAGTAGGTGTAATTCTGTGCACTTATTGTGCTACAATGAAAATTCTTTTCACAGAACTTAAGGGGATAAAATGGGACTGCAGGCCCCTTCATTTGTACTTTTAAAAAAAGAAAAAAAAGAAATGTTAAATACTAAAAATTTTCAAGTCTTTTTTCATTGTCACTACTGTTATAGTTTCCAAATTTTGCAGTCTCACACCTGACGTAGTTAGGCCTATACCTGCCATTACCTATTCACTTCTTTTCAGGTACAGATCATACTCCCCATTGAAATAAGCTTTCAGGAGTCCTCAAATGAATACGATGAGATGTAGAATGGAGACCACAATTATTCCACTACCCTTGCAGTAATTACAGATTTAAAAAAAAAAAAGTATGACTTGCATTAATTGTACAGTCTAAGAGGAACAGGATTGTTGTTAGGTGGTTTGACACATTTCTTAAAATACTGAAGTCAGAGGAAGAAAAATTCTTCATAAATCACCCATTTTTGGAGCAGAAATAAATACCTCCAACAGAACAACCCTTTCACAAATTGCGGAGACTTCAGCGATCTGGGAGAGACTTATGTACATGGAATGGAACCAGAGGCACTAACTGCACACAAATGTTACATCCTTCCGTCATTCCCAAGAAACACCTGCACCAACCTGCTTTTGGCCTTTCAGATCTAAAATTATAGCAGGTTTCTAAACAGCATATATGCAAGTTCTATCTATATTAAAAATCTGTCCCTCAATGAGCTTGTTTCTCTCTATTCCGAACACCAGATGGTCAAAGTACTATTTTCACAGCATTGTGATTGAAGAAATTTATTCTACTGCAGCTCATACCTTCTGTTTTCTTTTGATAATTCTTAGCGGTGAACATGTGGGGTTGCAAAAGAAACCAAGGGAGCAATAGAAGGATGCAATTTTGGTCCACTCTTATGTTCATAGTCTGAAATTGATGCTATCACAGTCTGCTAGCTTTTTGAAAACTTTCAGAGTAATCTCTACCTCTCTCTGTAGAGATTTGGAACTTTCTTTTTTTCAAAATTGACAAAGAACCACCACAGCTTTTGTATGCTGAAATAGAGACAAGACTCCCATCAGCTGTTCCTACAAGGTGGAACCACAACAACAGATTGTTGGAAACCATGCAGAACCACAAAACTGACTTTGAAAATCTGTTCACAACAATAATGAGAACGGTAGTGACAGGAACCCAGAAAGTGTGTGCTTTGCTCGTGGCTACTTGGCACTTTTGAGGGACTTAGATTTTAATCTTTTCTAAGCAGTATTTTCAGCTATATTGCCACAGTCCTACAGTTTGTTCCGGATTCAACACAACAGCAGTGACAATGTGTACTGCACTGAGAACAATGATAACTTCAAGCTCCTTTTGCGGCAGTTTAGAGAAAATGTTGATTCTCTCTGGGAAGGAATTTTGAAGATAACATCAAGTTCTTACTCAGTCAAAAGAAACAGAATGGAACCACTGGAGGGTGAAGATGAAAAATCAACCTACAACAGAATGTTTGCAGAGATGATCAATGTGCTGATTATGAATTTTTCATATTGGTTTCGTGATGTACCAAAACTCAAATTTTTGTGGCTTCAGACCACAAACAGTTTACAAACTGCCAACAGGGTTTCCCCATTGACGCACTGAATTGCCTAATGGAGACCTTAGCTTGGTGTTTTAAACCGCGCATTTGAAAAGTGAAATCGTGGCATTGTAGTCTGACGTTGAATTTCACAAAAATGTGAATGAATTCACAAATATATAGCCAGCAAGGAGTGAAAGATATGTTTCCTCAAACCTAGAAGCTTATGAAACTTTCCCCAACAATACCAGTTACAAGTGTACCAAACAAGAAGTCATTTTTCAATCTCAGTAAAATAAAAAACTATCTTCGCAACATCCAGGGCCAAGGACGACGGTCATCCTTCTCATGCCTGAACATCAAAAGTCATCTGCTGGATAGAAAGATGTTACATTTAACGTTCTTCAATGATGTCATCAACATATTTGGTATGTATTGAGGATGATCAAACCATGCTGCAAATCAAGGGTTATGGCCTGAAACTTTTAAAAACTAGCATAAGTATTTTTTCATGTCACACTCAGTTCAATAGTTCTTGAGACCTGTGCTCTTTTGGGATGTTACACAGTGCAGAATAACAGTTTCTTGCCAACATTTCAGGACCAACTATCCCCATCTTCAAAGGCCAAGCACTTCTTGAACTGCTTTACCCTTGAAGATGGGACCAATAGACTGTCTCAAAATGTCGGAATGAAACTACCATTCTATGATGCACAAAATCTCAAATGAGCACAGATCTAATGTACACCGCAGTGGAAGCCTGAATTCAGTCTTTCTCTGATGAACACACACACAACTGAATATGATATTTACTCTTCCCTTCTGTTGAAAACCACAGTACACCTCTGTGCACCATGTGATGATAAGGTTAGAAAGGCCTAACATTTTCTATACTATAAAGAAGACAGGTCATCTTGAAACCACATTATTCTGCCTTGATTGGTGTGTGCCAATACTAATGAAGAGAAAGTTCTTGTAGAGTCTCTTGACATTCTACACAATCAAATTAGAGTTTTCAAACAAGGAATTATAAAATTCCCATGAAAACATCAAATAACAATTTCAATTAACAAACCATTGGGAAAGAAATGGTTCAGGCAAATCACACCCCTTATCTTCATAAAAATGTGTTTCAGTCTATAATGTAGCTACACACAAATACAATGAAACTGATGAGTTGCACAATATAATTATCACAACATTCATGGCCATATGATTGCATGTGGTCAATCCTGCATGCTCTTTATTTTGGCATTTTCAACTCAAACAGATATTTGGAAGTGTGTAAACTGCATGCAGTGATAGGAAACATTATAAAAAAACATTAACTTTAACTTTGCTACTATGTTTTCTTTTATCTAATTCTCAAAATTAGAACTTTCTATCTGGCTCAGGTTGCTGATGTTAACTGACCCTGCTCTGTCAAGAGATGGGAACCTGCTATGCAGCCATCGTCTGACCCAGCATGAACTACAATCAGCCTGTTTCCTGTGTTGCCATCTTCTAAGACTCCCTTCACTTCACACTTTAGCCAACATGTCTTAAATATCAGACAGCTGTCAATCCACATCTTATCTAGATTTAAAAAAAAAAAACTGCCCTTAGGCTGAAGTTCACATAACTTAACCTAGTAACTACATTACCACCAACAACACATGATCACTCTAACAAAACGGTTTCTTGCTTAGCCACTGTCACCATCTCAATCCAATGATGTGCAGTATTCTTAATGATTGCCACCCCCCCCCCCTTTCCCCTCCCAAAGTAAGTGTCTTTTCTGTAATATTACTGGAAGAAATTTTTTTACACATGACTGCCAAACAGCCCAACATATTTTTAACTGAAACACATAGGTTTCCAATCAAACACATTTTACAGATTGACCTCCTGCTCCACCACTGCCAAAGTCACAGCTTTTCTCATAATTAACTACATTTAGAATTCCATAATTAAATTCACCACTACTCTAAACTGATCACCATTTTCAAAACTTCACAATAAATAATCAAAATGTTATTTCAAGCAATACATAGAAAAATTATGAAACCAATTTTGTGTGGGAACTTGTGTATGTGCATCTGTTGTGCACATGCACAAGGCCAAGTTTGTGTGCCTAAGTCAGAGGTGTATCAGATTCTAAAATGTTTGTTAAAAAGGCAAGATAGAACTCTGTACCAAAGGTGTGTAAAATCAACACATCAATGCAAACTCCACTTCTGCTGGAAGAATAAAATTAATGTGTGTGCATGTACATCATACAAGAGCGCACACACACATGCGCGTGCGCGCGCACGCACACACACACACACACACACAGAGTAATGCACAACTTTTCCAGAAGTCTAAGAGCCACCTCAAAAGTCTAAGTGTCAGATGGGTGAAATTAAACAAGTAGCATACTGAGGACCTAAAAATAGCAGGTACCACCTTGCATAATTTACGAGGGCTGTTCAAAAAGTATCGGACCTTAATTTTTTCCGCCTAAACAAATCAAGTACGGGAAGTGTCCTTCACTGTGGATGTGGAGGGGACATTTATGCGCATGCGTGAATTTCTTCCCGCTTACAGATAGCGTCAGTCGCCGGTAGTCAGTCGATGATTGTGTACGTGTTGTGAGCGCTCGGCGGATTGTCAATTACTGCAAAATGACGGAATGAATTGAGCAGCGTTATTGCATTAAATTTTGCCAAAAGCTTGGCGATACTCAAGTTGAAACTATTCGAAAGATTCAACAGGCTTTTGGGGACGATGCCAGAGTATCACACGAATAAAAGAGTGGTACAACCGCTTCAAAGATGGCGCCACATCAGTGGACAGCGAACCACGTCAC
>Ga0209629_10001476_pt1 | contig 14976 bp, 6 predicted proteins | sample TergutCu122P5_FD_187286 | JGI IMG/M metagenome (GOLD analysis project Ga0209629, IMG submission 187286) | Cubitermes ugandensis P5 segment gut microbial communities from Kakamega Forest, Kenya - Cu122 P5 (SPAdes) (version 2) | ecosystem: Host-associated > Arthropoda: Insects > Digestive system >...
GCTTCCACGTCTGCCCGTTGCGCCGAAATGCCAAAATTTCGCAAAATAGAATATTTGGTTCATTTCGGCGAGACCGGCGATGAACCGGACACGCTTATTTTTTATTTCCAGCACAATAAGCCCCGTCTGCAAACATCTTTTCATTTGTTGATGATATTGACCTGGACATAAGAGTTGGATGGCAGCGACCAACGGAAGCTGCGGTCTTCGTGGCCAAAAAATCAGGTGGCGGTTCAACTTTTGTGTCCATGCCAATAAAGAAAAAACAGCTTGTGATGCCGTCACAAGTTCGAAATATTTATCTGAAAAAGAAGGAAAAATCCGATGTCCGAACTGAAGAACGAGCCGGAGCGACCGGCTTTCAGCCGTTTGCCGGAGAATGAAATCAAACAGGGGCAGGAAAAACACCAAAAAACGGTTTTTCGGATCAAAGTGGTCGTGATTTTGTTCGCGGTCTTCTTCGGCGTCTGGTTTGTCTTTTTGCGGAGCGTGCCGCTGCGGATTTCAAAGGAAACGACCTGGATCACCGTGCCACGCACCGCAGACGGCAAATCGGTCGATTACCTGAAAGCGTTTGAGCAGCTTGCCTGTCCGCCGCAAATGCAAACCGGCGACAACGGCTACCGGCTGATTGTTCAGCATTTTTCCGTTCCGGATTTGCCGCCGGAATGCCGCGATCAATATTTTGAAAAACTGGGACTCCCGGCAACGACCATCCCCGACATGACGTTTGAGGAGCAATACACGTTTTTGAACCGGAATAAACATCTTTTCAAATCCGATCTTTTCAAATCCGACGACGATCGTATTTACTTCGGCGATTCCCTGGCCGCTGTTCCGTGGACGCTGGAGCAATACCCTTTCATGCAAAAATGGCTGGACGAAAACGCCAGGTCGTTTGACGTTCTCGCCGAAGCGGTGCGCAAGCCGGTCTATTCCCCGCCGGTTGTCGTTGGCGGCAAATTTCCTCTCTTGACCGGCGCATTTACTTCCAATTGGTCGCAACAACGCGATTTTGCACGGGGATTGTCCGCAAGAGCCTGTTACCATATCGGAAGCGGTAAGATTGACGCCGCCATCGACGATATTTTGACAATCACACGTCTGGGACGCCGCATGGAGCAAATGCCTTCCGGGATTCCCGTTCTGGTCGGCATCGCCATTGAAGGGGTGGACAACGCGATCGGGCCGTGTTCCAATCTCGACGCCCTGCCGAGCCGGGCACAGCTTCAGCGGATGTACGACGAGTATCAAAACCTTCCGCCGCGCGTTTCGGTCGAGGATTTACTCAAGGGAGAACGATTGGAGTACCTTGACGCAGTTCAATACATGATTCAGCGAAGAAATGTCGAGGGTCTCGTACCAAGTCGTGGCGGATCCCGTCCGCTAGTCGATCAATTGTTCCCCTGGATCGGAATCGACGAAAATGTCGTCATGAAACGGTTCAACTCCGCTTTTGATTCGGGGACTGTTTTGACAGCGGAACCGACTTTTTCCGCTTTGTTTCTTTTGAAAAAACGCTCCGAATATGTGGGAGATGTGTTTGTTTCCCTTTTGCTTCCCCCTTTGGATACTTTCAAGGAAGTGTTAGACAGGGAGAAATGCAGCGACAACCTGAAATTGATCACGCTGGCGATGCTTTTGTACCACGAAGATCACGGGACGTTGCCGCCGGCGTTTACGGTTGATGCAAATGGAAAGCCGCTGCAAAGCTGGCGGGTTTTGTTGTTGCCGTACCTCGGAGAGAAAGAACTTTTCGAACAGATCAGGCTCAATGAACCATGGGACAGCGAACATAACAGACAATTTCATTCAAAAATTCCCGCCGTGTATCAATGCCCGAGCGCGTCGCTGCAAGAGAGCGAAACGGCATACACGGTGGTCGTCGGCGAAAAAACGGCGTTCGACAACTCCGGTACAGGAAAAAAACTCGCTGATTTCGGCCCGAAAAGCACCGATTTGATCCTTGTCACCGAAGCGAGGACGCCGTTTTGCTGGATGAGTCCGAACGACGCGGCAACAAAAATCGGAGGCAATCACGGCAGTTGCAATGCCGGCCTCCGAAGCGGTGCGGTGATGTTTCTTTTGAAATCAACTGAGCCTTCCCTTTGGCAGGCGATGCTCGAAGGAACCCTGACCGAACGCGAATTCCGGGAAATGGAGCGAAAAAAAACCCAAAGTGAAGAGTGAAAATTTGAATCAGAGCACGAAGCGTAAGCGAGTGCCCCGATTGTGTTTGCGAATTGGTTTTGGGCACTCGCTTACGCTTCGTGCTCTGATGATTAGGAACAGTCAAAAAATAACTTGTCCACTTCTTTCTTTTAACGCGGAAGGCACGGAAAAAGCGGAAATTGCGGAATTCCGTTTTTTCCGTCTTTCCGCGAGTTCCGCGTTAAAACAAGAACTTCTCAAGGGGTGATTTTGAACATGTTATTCATTGACAGTTACTTACCCAAAATATTTCTGAAACGGTCAAGAGAAAAGAGTATAACGATGATGCAGGAATACGATATTGTGGTGGTCGGCGGCGGGCCGGCGGGTTATGTTGCGGCGATTCGGGCGGGACAGCTCGGAGCGGGCGTGTGTCTTGTGGAAAGCGAACAACCCGGCGGAACATGTCTCAATCACGGTTGCATTCCGACCAAGACGCTCCTGCACAATGCCGATTTCGTCCGCGAATTGCAAAAAATCAAGCGTCGCGGAATTACCATCGCCGACCCGTCTTTTACGGTCGATTTTCCGGCCATGCTCAAACAAAAGGATGTCGTGGTCAAAAAACTGGTGATCGGCGTCACATCGCTGCTGAAAAGTCACGGCGTCGAAGTGTTGCAAGGTCGCGCGGTCATTGAAAAGGATTTGACCGTTGCGGTTTACTCTTCCGAAAATAACACGCCGACAAAAATTCGCGGCAAAAAAGTGATTTTTGCCGGCGGTTCGGAAGCGGTGCGTCTTCCGATTCCCGGAATCAATTCCCTGCACGTTTTGACGAGCCGTGAAATCCTTGCGTTGCCGGAATTTCCGCAAAAACTGGTGATCCTCGGCGGCGGGGTCATCGGGGTCGAAATGGCCCGGATTTTCAGTGCGTTGGGGGCCGAAGTCACGATTCTTGAACTCGCCGGGCGGCTTCTCCCGTTTTTTGATCCGGAAATCTCAAAGGAACTGGCCGCCGGGTTCAAAAAAGAGAAAATTGCAATGCATTTTGGCGTCCGTGCGGCGGAAATCCGTGAAACGCCGGAGGGTATCGAAGTGTTGACTTCGGACGGCTCTGTTTTTGCAGGCACGCATGTTTTGGTCTGCACCGGTCGCAAAGCGAATCTTGCCGCCGTCGAAAATCTGGAACTGAAAATGGAACGCGGCTTTGTTTGGGTTGATCCACAAATGCAGACGAGTATACCCGGCCTGTATGCCCCCGGCGATGTCAATGGTCGTTGCATGCTCGCGCACGCGGCGTTCAAAATGGGGGAAATCGCCGCCGAAAACGCGCTCGGAGCCAAAAAAGAGGTTGTATTGCAGTATGTTCCGCAAATCTTGTACGGGAATCCAGAAGCGGCATCCGTCGGTTTGACGGAAGAGGAGACGCGGAATCGTGCCTGTTGCGTGGGACGTTTTCCGATGATCGCCAACGGACGAGCTTTGGCGTCGGATCAGGGGACCGGTTTCGTCAAAATCATCGGCGACAAACAAAGCGGTGAAATCCTTGGCGTTCAGATGCTGGGGTTCAATGTTTCCGAAATCGTCAACGAGGCGGCGGTTCTGATGCGTGCCGGCGTGACGTTGCACCAGCTCGCCGAAACGATTCACGGTCACCCGACCTGTTCCGAAGCTCTTATGGAAGCGGCCGCCGATGCCCTGGGAAAATCCGTGCATCTCCCGAAAAAATCGCCGGGATAAGGGAACGCTCGCGGTCGGGTTTGCCCGGAAAACGATTTTTTGCGCACTTGAAATGAAGTGCTTTCAAGGGTACAATGAATTCCGGTTTTTCGGAAATGCGGAAAAAAACAGGAATTTAACGATGCAGGAACTTGGCGATCACACGATCCGGCGAATTGATTGGCAACAGATTTGTCCGGCGGTTCTTTTAACGCGGTCTTTCAAATTCGCGTTGGGATTTCGCGTTTTACTGCTGGCATTTGCCGGGTTGCTCTTGACGGCGTTGGCGTCAACGTTGTTCGTATCCGCCGATTGCCGTTCCGAATGTGGTTCTTCCAGTGAACAGGCGAAAGACCAAACGCCGTCGAAAGCGATTGCCGGTCGTTCCCAAACGGTTCCGAAAAATGTTACCGGCATTCTTATTGCAGCGTTTCCTGATGAAAGCGAATGGTCAAGACTGGGGACGCCGCAAATCTGGCATCGGTATCTCCCTGTTTTTGCAAGCTGTCAAAAACAGGCCGGCGCGATGTTTCCATCCATCAACGAATGGCCGCATCCCTGGCTCCGGTTTTCCATGACTTGTCGTGAAATGTTTTCACACCGGCATGGAAGTCTTTTGACAAGCGTGCTTTGGTTTGCCGTCGTTTTGCTGATTTGGAGCGTCACCGGCGGAATGATCACACGGATCGCCGCAATGCGTTTTGCCGCAGACCGGCGTGAAAGCGGACGGCAGTTATCCGCGTTTTTTCTGAAAAGGTGGCTCTCTTATCCCGGCGCGATTTTTTTGCCGTTGATCGGTTTTTTTTGCATGTTGCTCGTGGTCTGGGGAATCATCGGCTTGTGGCGTTTCGGCTGTCAAAACGTCGCCGGAGCAAGCACCGCATATACGTTGCTGCTGTTTGTGCCGGCGTTTCCGTTCGCGTTGGCCGCCGCGCTGATTGTGCTGGGTTTGACGCTCGGCTGGCCGTTGATGTTCGCCGCCATCAGTGTGGAAGGTTCCGACGGTTTTGATGCGGTCAGCCGGGCCTTTTCTTATGTTTATCAGCGTCCCGTGCAATTTGTGTTTTACCATGTCGTCAATGCGGTGCTTTATGTTGTGGGGATGATCGCCGTCGCTTTCGTCTTTGAAGAATCGCTCCGGATGATCGGTCTGAACGCGAATGGATTGCAAATCGTCGTTGACAGCTTTTCTTATGCCTATTTCTGGGTCTCCTCGACGGTGATCTACTTTTTGCTCCGGCGCAGTTGTGATGCAACCCCGTTTGACGAGATTTACCTTCATCCATCGGTGCGCACGCGAAAACTCACCCCGATCAACATCGACTTGAAAATGGAATAGCCCCTTGTATGCCGCAGCCAATATATATTGCTATGGACACAAAAGTTGAACCGCCACCTGATTTTTTGGCCACAAAGACCGCAGCTTCCGTTGGTCGCTGCTGTCCAACTCTTATGTCCAGGGCAATACTCAGTGAAGGATTTTGACTCGAAAAATTTGATTATTGCGATGAAAATAAAAATGAGCGTATCCGGTGAATCGCCGGTCTCGCCGAAATAAACAAAACATCCTGTTTTACGAAACTTTCGCATTTCGGCGCAACCGGCAGCCGTGGAAGCGGTGTGTATTTTTTCTCGCCGGCACAATATCATACAAGACAGGTTCGTCGGAAAAGGTTACGCATGTCGATACTGAATCGCGTCTCATGGTGGTGCGTATTGATCGTGGTTTCATTGACCGTTCTGTTCTTTATTCGAATCTTTTTCTTCGACGAACAGATCGCTTTTCGTGACGGCGCTCATTTTTATCCGATGCTTTTCGAACACATCCAAACGGCATGGCTCGCCGGTCGGGTTCCTCTTTGGAATCCTTATGAAAATCTCGGACAACCGCTCCTTGCCAATCCGGTCAGTTCGGTGTTTTATCCGGGGAAGCTGGTTTATTTTTTGCCGGTCCCGGTTGATGTCAGTTACCACATTTACGTGATCGGTCACGTTTTGCTGGCCGCGTTGACATGTTATCGTTTGGCCCGGCATTGGAACGTTTCCGTTTACGCCTCCGGAATGGCGGCGGTTTCCTACGCTTTCGGCGGAAATGTTCTTTTTCAGTATTCCAACGTCGTTTTTCTGGTCGGCGCCGCCTGGTTGCCGGAAGCGATTCTTCATGCCGACCGGATTTTGACAAAGCGGAGTTTTTCGGCGGTTTTGGCGTTGGGGGTCACACTGTCGTTACTGATTCTCGGCGGCGATCCACAAATGATTTACCATGTTCTGATCGCGATTTTATTGCTGGCGTTCTTTTATCGGCGAAACGAGCGAAATGTCGTTGCCGACAGGGAAGCCGGCTTGAGCGTGGAAGCCACTTCGGTTTTGCAATTGCTCGAAAACGGTTCCATCCCGTCCGGTCTTCACGAAACCTCCAACACAAGACAAAAGACGTTTTGGACGAATCCGTTTTTACTCCTGTTTTTCGCGTTTGCGGTCTGTGCCGCACTTGCCGCGGTTCAATGGATTCCCTCATTGGAATACGGTCTTGCGACCGATCGGATGTTGGAGGAAAAACCGTCTTCCGTTTGGGGAGGGATTCGCGTTTTGGAACGTGGTTACCGGGAGCATGATCACAAGGTTTGGCATGAAGTTCGCGACGGTTTCCTGTGCCGTGACCAACATGAAGGGGGAATTTCCGAAGTCCGCTATCAAAACAGCGTCGGCCCCTGGCAACTCCCCGAATTTCTTTGGCCCAATGCTTATGGCCGGTTGTTTCCGACAAACACATATTGGGGTGCCGGCATTCCATGGAGCGAAAATCATTTTTGGGTTCCCTCTCTGTACATGGGGATTTTGCCGTTCCTTTTGGCCGTCGTGTCGATTCGATTCCGAAAATCGGACCCGGTCACGCTTTGGTCCTCCTGGACATGTCTTCTTTTTTTACTCGGAAGCTTTGGTTATTTCGGACTTGGATGGGTTGTCCGTCAATGCCTGGTTTTATTCGGTTCCGCCCCGGAAATCCTGAAAGTCGGCGATCCGTTTGGAGGGGTTTATTGGCTGTTTAACCTTATTTTGCCGGGTTATCAACAATTTCGTTTTCCGGCAAAACTGATGGTGGTCGCCTCCCTGATGTTTTCATTGCTTGCCGCCCGGGGGTTCGATTTTATTTTTGCCGCTCCGAATCAGGACGACCCGATTTATCGCGTCAACCACAAACACGCACAAAAAAAGCGAAAAAAGCGGTTGCTCTTTGTCGGACGCTTGCACGCCATCGTCAGTTTTGCCCTGATTCCGCTCGTTCTGATTCCTCAATGTTGGATTTGGCTCGGCAAACATATCGGCGTTCATCCTGTTTTCGGCGAATTCCTTCCCGACCGTGCCTTGGGAGAGGCGGCTTTTTCCCTGATTCATGTCATCAACGTTCTATTTGCTTTTTTTGTCGCCGCCCGGATTTTTTCCAGGGCAACCACATCACTTGAAAGTTCCGTCCAGATCGTTTCGCTGAAAGAACAGACGTTTTTTCATCAAAAGTATTTTCATCGTCTGGGACTTGCCCTTTTGATCATGGTTGCGTTCGATGTGTTGCTTTCCAATTCCTGGATGGTGGCAACGGTCAAAAGGAGCATTTTCAAAGAGAGAATCATGCTTGCAACCATGATTGGGCATCACGACAAACAGGGACGGACCTCTTCAGAATATTTGGATGTCAACGACAAAAAAGATGCATCCTTTCCGCCGCCGAGATTTTGGCGGGCACCGGCGTTTGCTCTCCACCAGCATCCCTGGTTCCCCCCGGAATTTGCGGCTCCATCGAATAATCGTCTGGCGGAATGGGTGGCTTGGGAACGAACGACGCTCGCCCCCCATTATCCCATGACGGAATCAATCGCCCTTTCCGATGTGCGCGGAACCGTTGTTTTTGCGGATTATTATGCGGTCACTCACATTTTGCGCTCCCTTTGGTCCGGGAGAAACAACGATCCTCAAAACAATCCTCTTCAAAACGGGGAGTCGTTATTGCTCCCCCTGTTCCTTGAATCTCTGGGAGTTTCCGCCATGGTGATTCCTCGTGAACAATCGGCTCTTTCGGAATTGTCTCCTTGGGAGGAAAACGACGTTTTCGCCGCATATTCCGCATATCTTTTGCCTCCTGAGACGGACTTCCGCCCGCTTGAGGCAGTGCCTTACGCGACGATCGCCGATCGGATTGAGATTGAAACGCCTCTTGTTTTCCGATCCCGGAGAGCTTTTTTCGAAAAAACGTTTTCCATTCTCGAACGTTTTCAACAAACCGGCGTTCCCGTTGTCGAATGGGGGTCGGAGCGGTTCGAAAATCTCCCGCCGCGATTTGCCAGGGCTTTTGCTATGTTGGTCGCCCGCGGTGAGCACGATAAACCATTATCTTCCCGTCAATTATCCCACCAATCGTCCGATCGCGCGGAATTTGTTTCTTATGAACCGGAACGCGTTGTTATCGAAGTCAATCTGGCCCATCCCGGTTTATTGCTCCTGCGTGATCAGTATGAGGCAAACTGGAGAGCGGAAGTGCGTGCCATTCCGGAATCTCAATATTCGCAGACTTCGGCAACACTCGATGCCGCCAATCCGTCGCAGGATGTTTGTTTTGACGGAAAAATCCCGAAGAAAGAAGCGAAAAAAGGGGAAATCACTCATCAAATGATCCGTTGGCGGGATTCCGCGCCCCCCTTTCAGGTTCCCGTTTTTCGGACAAATCGTGTGATGCGGGGGGTCCCGTTACCCGAAGGAAACTGGGAAGTCACTTTGACTTATTACCCGTTGTCGTTTCGATTTGGTGCAACGCTCAGTTTTTTTGCCTGGGCCGCTTCAGGAATGTTTGTTTTGGGGACTGTTGTCAGAAAAACAGGTTGTCGAAAGAAATCCCGCGCATAGTTTTACTGCGATAATATTGTGAGGGACATGAAAAATGAGCTTGTCCGGTTCATCGCCGGTCTTGCCGAAATGAGTCAAATATTGATTGCCCTGGACATAAGGGTTGGCCGCTGCTATCAAACTCTTATGTCCGGGGCAATATTCTCGTCAATGCAATAATCAACTTCTTTTTTTCAATGAAATGACGAACGAAAAAACCGGCCACCCGGTCGAAAATCCGTGTGAAACCGTTTGGGTGCTTGACGCTCACGGAATTCTGTATCAAGTGTTTCATGCCTTGCCGAGCGACATGAGCAGTGCAAAAGGGGAACCGGTCGGTGCGATTTTCGGGTTCGTGCGCGATCTGTTGACGCTGTACTTCGATCACAAGGTGCCATCGCTCTTTTGCGCGTTTGATCTCCCGGGACCGACATTCCGGCATGAAATCGACGTTTCGTACAAAGCGAATCGCAAGGAAATGCCCGAGCCGCTTTCCCAACAAATACAGATGTTGCAACCGGTTCTCGAAACGTTCGGCATTCCGGTGCTTGGCGTGCCCTCATTTGAAGCGGACGATCTCATGGCGACCATGGCGGCAAAAGCGGAAGCGTCCGGCCGGAATTGCGTGCTGGTCACGGCGGACAAAGACTGTCGCCAGTTGATCACCGGTCACGTCTCCTTGTTTCACCTGCGAAAACAGCAGTTTTACAAAGCGGACGATCTCATGTCCGATTGGGGCATCCGCCCGGACCAGGTTGTCGACTTTCAATCGATGGTCGGCGATTCGAGCGACAACGTGCCCGGCATCCCGCTCATCGGGCCGAAACTTGCGACGCAGCTTTTGCAAAAATACGGGACGCTCGAAAATATTCTGGATCACGCCGACGAAGTGTCTGGACAAAAGCGGAAAGAAAATTTGAAAAACGGGCGCGACACGGCGATGATGTGCCGCAAACTGGTCACGCTTTGCAAAGACGTTCCGATGGAAATCGACTGGGCATCCGGGCACGTCGGCGGATTCGACGGCGAATGCCTCAAAGCGATGTGCCGCCGTTTCAATTTCCGGTCATTGTTGTCGAAAATCGATCAACTCGTGCAAATGTTCGGAACGCGAAAAATCGAAACGTCCCATTTTGACGATGCCACGTTTGTCAATGCCCCGCTTGCCGATGCGTCGGATGAGAAACAGGGAACATTGTTTGACACCCTTGATGAGACGGATGAGCCTCCGGTCCATTCCGCTTCAACCGTTGCGGCAACATATCGACTGATTAATGACAAACGATCGTTTGATGAATTTTTCACCGCTTTCGGGAAACATGTCGATCACAGGAACTCAAACGCCTGTTTTTCGTTTGATCTGGAAACAACGTCGCTCAGTGTGGTCGATGCCCAAATCGTCGGCATGTCGTTTTGCTGGCAAAACGACGTTTCCTGGTATCTCGCATTTCGCGCCCCGCTCGGCGAACCGACGCTTTCATGCGACGAGACCCTCGCAATTCTGAAGCCGTTTCTTGAAAATCCGGCGATCGGAAAAATCGGACAAAACATCAAGTTCGACATGTTGATTCTGCGAAAGTTCGGCGTGCGGCCGGCCGGCATCCGATTCGACACGATGGTCGCCGATTATCTGCTTCATGCCGGAGAACAACGGCACAATCTCGACGAACTGGCTGAACGTTATTTGAAACACACGACGATCAAAATCACGGAACTGATCGGAACCGGCAAAAAACAACGCCGCATGGACGAAGTGCCAAGTCGCAATACGGCCGATTATGCCGCCGAAGACGCACTTGTCCCCTGGCTGCTTTGGCCGATTCTCGAAAAAATGCTCCAAGAGCAAAATCTGGCCGGCCTGTTCCAAAAAATGGAGATGCCGCTGATCGACGTGCTGGTGGAACTGGAATCGAACGGCATCACCATCGACGCGGAACAGCTCAAACGGTTGAGCCGGCATTACACGCAACGGCTTGCGAAACTGGAAATGGAAATTCAGGACATGGCGGGTGAAAGTTTCAATATCGCTTCGCCGAAACAACTGCAAAAAATTTTGTTTGAGAAACTGAAACTGCCGACCGTCAAAAAAACGAAAACCGGGACAAGCACCGACATCGAAGTTCTTGAACAATTGGTGCCGGATCATCCGATTGCGGCCAAGCTGATCGAATTCCGTCAGGCATCGAAACTTAAAGGGACTTACATTGACGCTTTGCCGCTTCTTGCCGATCCGGCAACGCACCGGATTCATGCGTCATTTCATCAGGCGGTCACGGCAACCGGGCGGCTCAGTTCGAGCAATCCGAATTTGCAAAACATCCCGATTCGCACTGAGGAAGGACGCGAAATCCGGACGGCTTTCGTTCCGGGAAGCGGTTTTGACGTGTTGCTTTCATGCGATTATTCGCAAATTGAGCTGCGCGTGCTTGCCCATTTTACCGGTGACAAAAATCTGAAACAGGCATTCGCAGAGGACGAAGACATTCATGCCAGCGTCGCGGCACAAGTGTATCACGTTTCCCCGGATCAGGTGACGTCCGACATGCGCCGCACGGCAAAAGCGGTCAATTTCGGGATCATTTACGGACAGTCGGCGTTCGGGCTGGCCAAACAACTTGGAATCGAACAACGGGAAGCCGCCGGGTTTATTGAGGCGTATTTCGCAAAATATCCGACGATCCAGACTTTTCTTGACGAAACTCTCGACACGTGTTTACATAACGGTTATGTGACGACGTTTGCCGGTCGGTGCCGCCGTATCGCCGGCATCAGGCCGAAACGTTTCGGACAGCTCAATCTTTCGGAACGAACGGCAATCAATACCGTTGTTCAGGGGTCTGCGGCGGATTTGATGAAAATGGCAATGCTTGCCGTTCACCGCCGCTTGCAACAAGACGGCCACACTGGTCAATTCGGTGCAAAAATGTTGCTGCAAATTCATGATGAACTGGTTTTTGAAGTCAGGCAACAAACGCTCCCAATGTTTGAAGAAATGCTGCAACAGGAAATGCTGCTCGGTCAACCGCTTTCCGTACCGCTTCGCATTGACGTAAAAACGGGTTTCAATTGGGGAACAGTCAAGTAATGAATCAAAATAAGAGAATCTTTATATACTCAAGCCGGTTGAAAATTTCAGAAGCTGAACACGGCAAGCCATGCAATGCAGGGCGTTTGCGCGAGGACGAAGGCTGCCGCCCATACCGGCTACGGTATAGATGCGATCATAAAATTTGAACCGCTTTCATGGCTGCCTGCTGCGCCGACATTGTTGATGCGCACAAAATAGCGAGATTTTTTATTGTCGGCGATGCAGGCGATTCATCGGGCAAGCTCAAATTTTAGTGGCGGCACAATAAAGATTCCTTTAACGAACCGGAATCTGTGATTCCGGCTCTTCAAAATGCGGGTGTTTCACTTACGAACAACCGTGATGAGGCAATAACATAGAGGTGCCCATAAAAAAGAATTTGAAAGAATTTGGAAATTCATCTTGACGTAATGGGATTTTTTTTCTATCTTGTAGGCACTGATGCACAAGGATGTGTGTTTTTCATTCGGACCTGCATCCGGGCATACAAAAAACCCCTGATAATGATTGTCGGGGACGGAAACAATTCGTGTTGACGTTCGTCAACACGATGGCGGTTTTACCGTGTTTCCGGTGTTTGTTGTATTGTCTGCGGTCCGCGGAGTGCGACTCGCCGGCAGGAGGCATTGTGAGACACTTCGTCAACCTTCCGATTGTCATGTTCATGCGGTTTTTGTTTGACCACGAAGTTCGTAACAAAAAACACACCGTCCATGAAGTGACAATCGTGTGTGGTTCATCGTCAAGACGTTCGTGAACCGCATGATGGTCGTTCGTATTTTTTCTGAGACGTCAATGATTGATTGCGCAGGTTATCAACGACCTTTCGCTTCCGGGTGTTACACGATTCAATTCCCGCCCCATTGGGATGCCAGTCGATCCGGAAGCTTTTTTGTTTCCCGGATACCTCCGATTTATTGACTCATACCGGCGGTCAGCAAGTGAAAAAAAACACATTTTGAGGGGGGGCCTCTTGGAATTCCGGAAGATCATTCCGCAAGAAAAATGTTGAGCACTTCGAGCGCGTCGACGCTGCGCCGGGGGTGTTTCGGATAAGCGGGATCGCGCGGCTGCGTGATGATCGCCTGCACCAGCTTGATGTATGTTTCCCGAATCATTCCCCGTTCTTCGGCGGACAATTGACGGTACAATTCCCGCCATGCGGAATCGAGCATTTCAACAGCCAACTGGTCGCCGAACAACGAACGGGCGATCAGCGAATCCATTTGGCGTATCTCATTCCCATATCCCGGAAACTGCTGCGAAAGACGTTGCTGGGTTTGACCGAACAGATCGTTTTTTTTGTCGGTGCTTCCGATGGCCGCAGCATGTTCGAGAACTTTTTCGAGCAACGAATCACAGGCATATTTCCCGGTCGTTTCAGGTTGGGACGGACCATTCGGAGATGCTTGATCCGCCCGAATGAAAACCGAATGGGCAAAGTCGCCGCGTAACAGATTTCCCGTGCCGGAATTCACCGGACCGTTCGATGAAATGTCCGCCGACAATCCATTGTCTGGCATGTTGCCCGTCTCCGCCGGTGAAACGGACATGCCGTTTTTCGAAGCCGGGTTGATTTCCATCCGTTCAAGAAGCGAAACGCCGATCCTGTTCAAATCATGCCAACCGGGAAGATTCTGCTCCGAATTCGTAAAATACTTTTCTGAAAGAAGTGCCAATTGTTTTTCCAGTTCGTCGAATTTTTTTTGTTCGAAGATATTGTAAATGTAGGTTTGCCAGCCGCGTCGCTCCAGAATTCGATGGAGGCGGCTGTTTTGATTCGAATGCAACAGATTCAAAATCGGAACGGCATATTGATAACAAATGCTTCGAACCGGCTGATTCCGTTCTTCAACGATCATGAGACGCAACGGCCGCATTTGTGAAAAATGTAACGAAGTGGAAAACGACAATTCCGGACGCCAGGCGACGGGAAGACATTGGATCAAACCATTGAGCAGTTGCAATGTCGGCGGCGCACTTGCGAGAAGCGTGCAAACGGAATCAAACGATGCCATCAGGAGAGCCGCAACGGTTTCCGAACCGGGATAGTCATGCAACGCTTCGAGAAGTTCCGTATCGACCAATCGCGCGTTTTGCGGGCTGATTTCGATCGGGGAAAGAGGAATACGTTCCCAATCCGTTGTCCCTCCACTCAAAAAACGAAAATTCGAATGTTTGACCAATGTGCGATAAAGCTCAACAACGTTGTTGTGGAATTCCAGAAACGATTTTGCGGAAATGACCAGACAATGCACGCGGTACGAATAGGAAATATTTTTTTTCGGGAGTGGTGTTGCGTCATCCGTATCCTGATTTCCGACATTGGAAACGACATTGGAAAGCTGTGCCAGCGAGTATGCTCCACTCGGAAGCGGGTGAAAATAAAGATGAGTCGATTCTCCAATCAAGAGTGAATCGGCATCTGCTTCGCCCCATTGACTGAAATCCGCCTCGAAACAGGTTCCCCAACCGATGAGTTCTCCAATATCCATCGGCAAAACCCCCGGCGTTTTCGCCAAAAGTTTTGCGGAAAATGCGTCACGATGATCTCGGACTTGTAAAACTGCCTGTTCAATGACGGCCATTTTTTGAATTTTACCCAAAAAATCAAAAAGAAGAGAAACTTTTGAACGAATGATGGTTGCGTATTATGACAACTTACACCAAAAACAGGGAAAAGCAAATTTTTCCTTCCCCGAAATTGCATGTATGACGCATTTTACGGTTAAATGGCAATTCAATCATCAATGATTTGAATGGCATTTATTGATTTTTATTCGCTTGATGAACGTAAAAGCGGTCAAGATTGATCCCGCCGCGAGTTTCCTCTTCGAGAAGTTGCAAGCGATTTTCAAGATGTTCAATTCGTCGTTTAAGAACAGGAATCAAATTTTCTTCCTCATTCGCCATTTTTTGACGGGGGACCTGCGGATAATGCAAGTGACGTGAGAGTGCGGAAAACAGATAAACAGGGTCGCGTCCCCGGGTGGCGCATGCGATCCGTCCTTCGTGTTCCGAAAAAAGGATCTGCCCGCTCACCTCATGATCAGCATGGTTGCCGACATGGTCGCCGACGCTGTTGCCGATGTTGTTGCCGATGTTGTTGCCGATGTTGTTGCCGATGTTGTTGCCGATGTTGT
>Ga0209629_10001477_pt1 | contig 14969 bp, 13 predicted proteins | sample TergutCu122P5_FD_187286 | JGI IMG/M metagenome (GOLD analysis project Ga0209629, IMG submission 187286) | Cubitermes ugandensis P5 segment gut microbial communities from Kakamega Forest, Kenya - Cu122 P5 (SPAdes) (version 2) | ecosystem: Host-associated > Arthropoda: Insects > Digestive system...
CCGGCTTTGAACACACTTATCCCATCATTCTTGCCACTTTCTGAAGCAGTTCTGGAAGTCCTCTTTCGTGAGTGTCTTTAGTTGCGCTGTCTTGGCTGCCTCGATGTCCTGAATCGATTCATTTTGACTTTGGGCAAGAGCCAGAAGTCGCAGGGTGCGAGATCCAGTGAATAAGGTGGATGAGGACACACTAATATTTTTATTTGACAGAAATTTCTGTACCAGAAGTGTTGTGTGACACAGAGTTTTCATGATGGAGGTTGAAACTGTTTGCCCATTTCTCAGGTCATTTTCTACCCACATAGTTTCTTAAACACTCTAATAAGCCCTTATAATATTCAGAGTTCACCGTAGTGTTCCTGGGTACAAACTCAGCTCGCACAATTCCATCAAGGTCAAAAAACACAATCATCACCACCTTGATGTTGGATCTTGATTGACGCACGTTTTTTTGCACCAGGAGAACTGGGTGATTCCATTGAGAACTCTGAACCTTGGTCTCAGGATCATAACCATAGACCCAAGTTTCATCTCCCATGATGACATTTCCTAAAAAACTGGAATCCGAAGTGGCACAATCATCCAACTCCAATGAAATTGACAAACACTGTTGCTTTTGTTTGACCGTCAAAACACGTGGAACAAATTTTGCACTCGCCTCGTGTTCAAATCTGTTGTTAAAATGTTTTGAACAGAACCATAAGAGAGGTTCAGATCCTCAGAAATTTTCCTAATAGTCAATTGCCTGTTTGATTGAATCATTTCACTTACTCTTCCAACATTGTCTTGGGTTTTTGATGTTGAAGGATGTCCCGATCTCTCCTCGTCTTCAAACAATTCACAACCAGTACGAAATCGCTCAAACCACTTGTAAACCGTCTTCATTGTCACTGCATCATCACCATAAACTAATTTTAACATTTTGTGTGTTTCTTTAGCACTTTTTTGCAGTTTGAAACAAAATTTCATGTTAATGCGTTGTTCATGATGCGTGATTTACGGCACACTTCAAAACACACCTTCCCTCTGCCATAGCTCACAACCGACTGACTGCACCAAACAAGTTGAAACTTGTCACACACTGTTACTAATGTTTGACGCGCCGTTTCCCCTATTGAAGATTCCTGCCTTTCTGTTGGATCGCACTCGGCAGCAGCATTCACTGTAGTTTTTGATCACACCTTGTAAAACATACAAGTTTAAAACATTATGCAATGTAACAGTAATATTTGCAAATATAGATTAAAATGGTTAAAAACTAGTATGTCTAATGTCTTCTGTTACAGTTTGTATTTTGTGCTTCTGCATGCAAACATATGTTTGTAGTTGTCTTCAATCCTAATGGGGGTCCAGTCCATGTAGTCCCCATAATGTAGACAGAGTGCGTTCCTCACAATACACAATATATAATTGACTACATGGACTTGAGCCATATTAGGATCAAAGACGATTGCAAGTAGATGTTTCCACGTAGAAGCACAACACACAAACTGTAATAGAAGACATCATTATACATCCTAATTTTTAACAATTTTAATCTCATGGTAGTTTAAAAATGTGCCCAGAATCGTATTGTTTCTGAGAAATACAGAACAGTACAATCATTTAAGCTACATGTCCTGTTGAAACTATGCGTTACTGCCAGCGACTGTAAAGATGTTGGAAACATTCCTGGAAGCCATTTTGTGAAGGCCTTTTCAGTTCTTTTGTCACATTCTTAATGATGTCAGTAGCATCCTGAGAACACTGTCACTTCAATGGTGATTTCAGTCAGGGGAGCAGCTAAAAATCAACTGGAGCCAGGTCAGGAGAATATAGGGGTGCTCCACTTTTGTCACATTGTTCTTTGCTAAGAAATCCTTGACCAAAACTGACCAGTGTGCTGAAGTATTGTCATGAAGGAGAAACCAAATGTTGGTTCCCCCTCTTTTGGGCTTTTCTGTCTGACCGCATCCTCTAGGCGATGGATGTCCATATACATTTCTTTATTCACAGTACCAGTTCCTGTAAATTATACCAACAAATTCCAGGAACTTTTTGCAGCTACTACATATATTTGTAGATATTACTGGTATCTTTCACAGTGTTTTAGACTTGTTTGTTTTACACATCAACAACCAGAATTCCTTTGTACATGAATCTCCCTGAAGATGGCTCATGCAAGCCGAAACATGTGGGACAGTATGTATTTTAAGTTGATACAATTTAAATGTCTGTCAACTGTAAGTGTATTTTGTTGGAGTTATATGAATAATATTATCTTTAATGCATGGAATATGAATTGTATTAGGTGTGTAGTGTGCTACAAACATAGCACAAGGAAAGAGACAGTGTCTTGATGCTCTGATAGCGAGGCAGTTTCAAGACATTCTGCACCAAGCTGAATAAAGCAAGATATTATGACATTTTCAAAAATCGTAATGTTTGTTGAGTATTTTATCACAGATTTCATCGAAATCCATCTGTTATTAACAAAATCGTACTATTTTGAATGTACTGCTACACAATTCAGGTCAAATTTAAATACCTCCACACTGAAGGGTTAAGGGAAGGTGAATAATTTTAAATAACATGGGTTTTAATGTTGATGTAATAATATTAACTTGGTTCAGTATGAGATTTAAGGTTTTCACAGCTGTAAGTATGAAGGGGACAGTTCTGTGATGTGACATTGTGTAGTATGGCAGAAATTTACCATCATGTCATTGGAACCTGCCGTGTATAGTAAGAGCAGGAAATCTTAAATGTTAACAGACAAGAGGTCCTGGCTGTAACATTCAGTCTGCTGTAAACTAAGTACAGGTAATGCTGAACCTGCTACAGAAGCTGGAGGCAACAGGTTCTTTTGAAATGTCGGTACATTTTGACCATATTATACAGTGTCATCTGTAGAAGTTAGTGTTCTTCAAGATTATTCATTGTATATCACTAGGAAACTGGAATTTACGTTGGAATTTTTACAACTACCTTTTGCTGGTACTGCCTATGGAATATTTTATGAACAGAAATTTGCCAATTCCTTGAACCTGTGTTGTCACATAATATTTTAATATCTTACATTAGTGCTGGTGTTATTGTCACCTGTCACAGTTACCATGTTCACTTTTTGATGGCATGAAGAAAAAGAGTGTACAGAGTGGAATGTCAAAAAATTGACAACATGTTTCGGCCCTTTCTCATTTTAACCAGGCCATCATCAGGTCAAACGTAGTTGCTAAAGAGGAGTATACAAAGCATATAATGTTACATACAGAGTTAAAACAAATATAGTGACGAGATCTAAACTACTGGAAATACACATTGTGTCTTAAAAACTAGTGTATAAATATAATAGTACAAAAACATGTTTTGAAGGTATGTTTAAAGATTATGGTCAAGTTTTTTACGTTTCCAAAAAAGTACATAGATATAACAATCTTAAGAGTATTGTGGATGTAGTTTTGAAGCCGACACCTGGATATATGGTAAATTATATATATATCTACTTATCTTTTTACGGGGGGTACATTCCATGTAGATTGTAGAGATTAAGTGGTTGTAGAGTTGAGTGTGAAATTTCTTCTAATGTGGGAACGACTGGTAATGTTCTATCATGTGGCAGTATTCACTCGTAGAGAGTTTTGTATTCAGTGCCAGTACTGTGTATGACGATGGAATGAGATTGGCTTCATAGAAATTTCAGAAAAATGTCCATATATGTTCTTAGGTATGTATGAGATGATGCACAGATATTTTAGTAATATTTTGGAGTACCTGTGGAGAAACACGGGGCTATAATTTTATGCAATGTGGCTAGAAAATATATAAGTGATGAAAACAAAGTAGTACTTGTAGTTTTTGTACTATTATTTTATATTTTTTTATATATACTGTTATATTTTATACACTAGTTTTTAAGACACGGTGTGTATTTCCAGTAGTTTTTATGACAGACGAGATCTCGTCACTATATTTGTTTTAACTCTGTATGTAACATTATATGCTTTGTATACTCCTCTTTAGCAACTACGTTTGACCTGATGATGGCCTGGTTAAAATGAGAAAGGGCTGAAACATGTCATCAATTATCTGACATTCCACATAATAATAATAAATAATTGTTGTGTTTGACTCATATAATATCATATTTTGATACTTATGATCGTACACACAATGGGATGAATCACCTAAAGGTCAGCTTGTGGTGTTGTGGGCTGGTATAGGTAATTCAGAGCTGTAATCAGATTGCGTGGATTTGTGGTTCTAATAGTCGTGCTGATGAAAATTCAAGTTTTGGGGATGTTATGGCATGTCATCTGGTAAATGGTTACTGATGCTTAAGACGAATTGCTGCATCCATCTTGAAAGGAGTCCGTAGGTGTAGTGAGCCAGTGGGAGTGGCAGCACCTGGGCAGGGGGTTGGCACTGGAGGTGCAACATACAAGAAAGTTGATAAAGATTATAGGATGGGGTATACAGGAGGAAAAGATGTGATGGAGATATGTAGTGTAATTGGTTCTGGAAAGGGCCATAATGTTTACAATTGTATATTCTTGCACAAAGGCTTTTTTTATTCCTAGAGGACTTGAATAAGAGGTTTCCATGACATGCTCAAGATGAGCCATCATCCTTGTTTATGGTATTAGGGTGGAAGTCAATCTCAGTGGCTCCCTGATGACGCAGTGTATGAATCAACAGTCACTAGAGATTATTTTACTGTCCTGGAGTTGAATGTTGTGCTCCCTTCGGAAGCTCTGCGCCGCGCCGCGCCACTTGACCTGTAGTCTGAGGCAGATGTGGTGGTCTTACTCTTTTACCCTGTTCTCGGAACATCCAACAGTTTGCCCAGTATAGTCCTGACATAATGACATGGGATGCTGTATGTGCCCACAGTCTTCACATCCAGGTCATGCTTGACAGGGCAAGCTTTCTGAAAAGCAGGCCAACACATTAAGGTTGTGTCTGGACAGGATCCTGCTGACACTGTTATAGGTCATATAGATACAAGAAGGAACATAACCAAAATCAGATTCTCCCAGTTTCAAGCAACCCTGTGTAGTGGATGGACAGCCCAGTGAATGTGTCTTTGGTTTTATCTGTTGTAGCTGAAACAGGCCTTGAACTCCCACCCCATCCCCAAGAATTTTAGTCACACAGAGCTGTGGCTGTGTGTACCAAGGGGGAGAAAATGGTCTGTTGAAGGGTGGTGGTATGAGCTGCAGTTAAATTAGAAACTTGTGTGGTTGGGGTTTCCAGTAAACCACATGTGACCCTGTGAGGTAAATCTCTTGTATATGTCGCTGCCAAGGAAGTGAAGATGGGCACCATCACATTTACTTTCCATGGTGAATTGTCTATTCTGATGATAGCAGTTCAGGTGGTCCAAGAAACCTTACAACTTCCTTCACCCTTGAGGCTACATTACTAAGGTGTAATCCATGTAAAAGAATCAGCAGAAGGGTCTGTGTGTTGCTTGATCTAGTACTTTCATCTCCAAGCCCATGACCATGGGAGAAGGTGGTGTATCCATTACCATTCTTGGTTTGTTCCTAGAACTGGCTGCTAATGTTGAAGTAGGATGGAACAGTCTCATGATGGTCAAAAGTGCTGACCCAGGTGTTCTAGTGCCTTTGTAATTGGTACTCTGGTGCGGCATGAGACAGTTCCAAAGTTGATAGTTATGTCCTACTGGTTGGCCTCTAGGGAGCCCAAAGTATAAAATTCTTCATATAATGGGGCAAGTTATACAGGAGGGGCAAAGCAGACCTGACATCCATAGACAGCTGGTAGGCGAAGGCTCACGATAGGCTTTAGGAGACTTGTTTCTTATGAACTATTAAAATGAAGGGTGGTCTATCAGGATGTCATGGTTTTATGTAGGCTGCTGTGAGAGACCAGACAACAAATGAATTAAAACAAATTAATGAATAACTGTCATAGTGACTGCATTTTGGGCTCTTGTGAATGTAATAATGATACTTTGTATTCAGTAATATGAAGGGAATTTTTTGAATAGCTGGGGAACTGTTAGCTTCTCAGAGACTCTGCTCCATGGAGTTATGGAGTGAGTGAGTTTGTGAAGCTACTTGTTCCAGATGACCTCTGTGACATTCAATACATTATTGTCATTGCTGTCTGAAATTCTGCACAGTTCACTGGAGTGAAACACTGTTAATGCTTCCAATGCCCTTCATACAGTGAGCGTTAGTGTATACTTGTGTTATAGAGATGTCCCAACACAAAGAAGACTGGGGAAACTTGCTGGCCAAGGAATGCCCCCCGATCATGGGATTAAGTGGTCTGGCAACATTCCCCTATGAAAAAACCTGTTTTTGCTTGCCATATGCACTGTTGTATCATTCTGTTGTGACCATACATTTCTCATCCTTTGCTCCACTCTTCACAGTTTTGGTAGCTAAATATGTTTTTAGTATATTTCAGTATTGCTTAGAAACAATGCTAACAGCTATTGTCACCATGGACAGGGTGTTGTTGTTGTGGTGGTGGTGGTGGTGGTGGTCATCGTCGTCGTTGTCATCGTCATTGTTGTTGCTGTTGTTGTTGTTGGCTGCAACAGCAGTTTTTGTTATGTTGTGTTCAATGGGACTACCACCATTTAACCCTGGTTGTCACAGTGGTAGCCCCCTTGCCGAGATACATAATGTTTACTTATCTTTCATTTTGTTAAACCACTTTTGTTTAATGTCATCACATTATCTACCAGTATCTACCACCAAAGCTTTCTCAGTGCGTCTTAAGATTTTCTTATGAGCTACATTGTCATTCACCATCAACCATTTATTGTTGAAAAATTCCATTTTCCATGTTGTAGTTTCTGAACAGCTCAGCAATATATGTTTGACATCCTCTTCACCTAAACGTAACAGGCATCTGCCATTATCTTAATTCTTGTAATTCCTTTCAGTTTTAACACCCCTGCTAGAAGTCACACTGTCTCACTTCTTTCCTTTCTAGTGCAGCATTCTTTATATGGTCTTTTATTCCAACTAAAATTCATATCCATATGGGTTGCTAATGAACTCTTTTCAAACCTATTTGCTTATTTTATTCTGTCTTTCAGTATAATTACATTTTTCTTTTTCCAGTTATCTCATTTAAATTACACTCCTGTGTTTTTTTCCGCATGAATTCTAATAAAGAACTGTAGAAATTCTCTTTCAATGCCTTAGCCCAATTTCTTACATTAATGTTGCTGTTAGGCCATTCGTAATGTTGCTTTACTGTATCCTGTATATCAAACACATGCAGATACCAGTGTTTTGTTGTCAGTCCCATAACTTTACCTCTTCTGCTCTCTCTGCCAAGTTCCATTCCAGCAAATACATATGCTGCAACAGTTTGGTGTGATAAAGTGTTCTTTCTTTGAGGAAAACAACCAGGCCATTATCATGGATTCTGAGTGCTGTTGCACTATACTGGAAACATTTTTGGCTACAGAACTCCAAGGAATCGGGTGGGAAAAATATGGTTTCAAGAGGATGATGCAACAGTCCACAGCAGCTACCTATAGTCGCTGGCCTGTGATTGAGAGTAGCTATTTTTCACAGGTTCACCAAATAGGATGCACTTGAGGATGGAATCAGAGCTGGCTTCCAAAACATAGTATTTTAATTATATAAATAATTGACATAAAAAGTTCAAAATTAGAGAGTATTTTTGGAATGTCATACACCATTTTCAAAATCCTATAAGAGGGTCATTCAGCTTTTTCAAATCCACAAAACCCATAAGAAGGTGTTTCTGTTGATGAACTTGTTTATTAAATGATAAGGTGGCTCCTTGTTTTGGCTTTCTATTTAGAGCTTTCCTCAGGTCAAACATAAGAAACATTAAAACATACAAAAAATTTATTATGACTTTATCTGCAATGTAAGAGTGTTGTCATATATTTCCTGTTTATTTTAGTGTTTCTTACGTTTGGCCTGATGACGGTTTTGGTAGAAAGTGCTGATAGTTTACCATGTGCTAGTGACATGCGGTGCAAATTTAAGGAAAGGGGTAAATAGAATCCTTGCAATTGTAATGGGCAATATACTTCTTGTGAAGGGGTAGTGCTGTGCACATAAACCCACACATAACTCATAAGGTTTAATAAAAGGGATGTACATGATTCCTCAAAGTCCACAGATGAACACATGATTTAGTACATTCTGCAGTTAATTTTGAGGAATGACACTGCCTTCTTTTTATTTTTTCTGCCAACATGTGTGTTCAGATTGTGATACATGATGTGTGGGATGTAAAGATTTCATGGATTTCAGTGTGGAAAATGAAATCATAGTGTGCCGTGATCAGTCTTCTCATCAGATACAATGAAGCCTAATGCAGCACCACCCTTACTGGTGCTCATGATGTTCTGTGCACATAAATTCCCTATTATATTAACAATGGGGAACCCTTAGTGTATAGCTCCTCCCCCACTAGCTACCATTCACTAGAGACTTTGTAAAACAGTTGTGCACATAAGCATCAAATAGTGTCAGATGTAATGCCATTTTGCTGAACATAAAATATTTATAGGTACAACAAGTAGCATTAAACACAAGTGAAATGGTACTGTGCATTGTCTAAAAGGTAAAGTAGACACTTTTATGACAGGTCCATAGTGTCTTCCAAAGTATACAGTAAAAATTTAAAAATGCACTTTCAGAACAGTGCTGTGAATTGATAAAAGTAGGGTTTATAGAGTTTAGGCCTACTGATGCTCTTTCGCTTTTGAACAACCACCTGAACTTAAAAGAATTTGATGGCTGTGAAGATGCTGACAAGAAATTCAGTAATGAACTTTCTTTTCGAATCAATCCTGCAGGAGGTATCTGAACAACAACTTACCAGTTGTGCATTGATGTACAGTTTTGGGAAACAAAAGGAAAATAAACTTGGACAACAGATACTGTATTTTTGTCTTTGGCTGAACATCCAAATTTGGGGTCAGAATAGAGCTTTGGGCTCCATTTTTCTTTTGAGTTCACTGGAAATTTTTTTTTCTCTTGGTTGCTGTAGACAAAAGACTGTAGAATTTCGAAGTCATACAGTATACTGAAGTGATAATTTGGCTGTTAAATCATCATCTGTTGAATGTAACATTACAGTGTGGCTTCTCTTTATTTTACTAGTGAAGCATGGGGGAAGAGTGGTATTAAGTGTTAGTAACAGAAACCAGTTTGTGCTGTCTGTAACCTCTTCACACAATACAGCCAACCACTTTTCTATTATGGGACAGACCCATCATTCAGTGCTGTATTGGTGATATACTCAGCGAACATTATAAGTGGGAAAATCTAGCAAATGCTAACATGAAGTACTGAGAGCTGCAAAAGATGGAAGATTGGAGGAAGCAAGAGGAATATGCATAGGGCATTTAAATGCTAAAAATGGCACAGCAACAGATGAATTTGTTAAGGAAAAGGCACAAGAACTCAGAGGGCAGATGGCCATTGTAGACTTGATGGACAGCCCACTTTAAATGGTATCGTAGATAGTCACTGCATGTGGAACAAGGAAAATAGCAGCAGCAGTAAATGCAGAGGTCTGCAGTGCAATTAATACTAAGGAGGCTGTATTGGTATTGTGAAAGAACAGTGATATTTTTAAGTAATATGCAGCATATATGAGAGGGTATGATAATGAAGTTCTTTTTATAGTGTTGGCTAAATATTGCAATCTTTTTGCAGGCTGGTTCACTCCACCTAAGGAAGATGGTTAAGTCCAGCGCATGTGAGACTGTTTATGTTATTATTATTTCCATGAAGGTGGTTAATGAAACTGAATTCCAAGCCTAGAGACTGAAAGAGTAGGTGTGATCGATAAAGCACAATACCGAAAGTAACGGTAGGTTGGAGTAAATCATTAATGTGCCGTATATTATGAGCAAGTGTTGACTCATTGACATGAATTGATGAACAGCAAGTCTGCAGCTTTGAATGACATGTGAGTTATGTTTGCACAGACAGTTGTCAATCTGCATCAGCAGAGTGGTGATTAGATGCATAATGATAAACTAATTTTTGGAGAGAGAGAAAACACATCGCTTGTGTAATTATAGTTTGTTTTATGCATGGGCATTGTTGTGACATTAGGGACTCCCATTCAGATTTCCTGTTGAGGAAATTTATGCAAAAGATTGTAGCTTTTTCTTCCATTTGTTTCTAAATTGTCACCATTTTCAGTGTTATGTGATGAGAATGGAAGATTCGGAATTTATTTGTTCCATATTGTTTTATCTTTACTTGAATTCTTTGATTATGTTTAAGGCAGCAGCAATACGTATAATGTATTTGACATGTTGAGAAAGGTATGTTAACTTCTGGCATGTTACAGACATTCCAAATACAATGTGTACGGTTGCAGATTTGGTGCACAGTAATGGTCTGTTACGGTTAAAGTTGTGTTTTGCCACTTTGCATGTTTTCACTCTCATCTTCATTTTAAATCATAGCCATTTTGTTTTGCCTAACACTGATCAGACATGGCTGTACATGAAATGGAGACCTACACATTCAACTGTTAACATGCTACATGCATTACATAGAATGTAATTTTGTTTCTTTCTGTAATCATAATATTAAACCATATAAATATGTCTGAAACAATGCAGAAGGATTCATTTTTACTGAATAAGTAAGTGGAGACCAATATATACCACAATGATAGTGTTGGCTGTAGCCAAAAACTTGGATGATAAGTTTGTGTATGGTACTGTAGTCTCTGGATGCTGGCAGGCACTGTTTTGCAGAGTTTGATTACTGTGCACTTAAGTTTACCAAGCAACCTTCATTTGCAGATGTAGAGAAGTTTTAAAAAATTTATAGTGTATTAAAATTAATGACAACAAATTTTATACATTCTGTGTTCAGCTTCAATCTAAAATTTCAGTTGTAATTTAGTTCCTAATCCCCTGCCAGGTTGATTCAGTTGAATGAATGATGCGCTGGAAGCTTAAAATAGCCGATTGTTACACGTTAGCTTGGTGGATTCGCAGAAGTTTGTATAAAGAAGGTTTAAATAAGACCAGGTCTTGTTTCTTTATTAATTATAAGGTAATTTAGTTAGACTTAACTTGTATTTCACTAATGTAAAGAAATGAAACACTGTGTCTCAAAATCTAGGAATAAATTAACATTTGGAAATAAATACTGTTTCTTTGGACATGTCTTTAAACTGAGGTATTCATTTCAGTCATTACATGATAAAACCCTTTGACTCTGTTGTTGTTCACTTGATATCCTAATGTGCCCTTTCTTTCTAGCAGCTTCCTAAACACATGCTCATAGTCCATGCCAGAATGCCATAAAGCTACTGAAATTGTGTTCAAGGGGCAGTAAACATGTGACTGGAACACCTCACCACCTTTTGTCTGATGTTTGCCATGTATACACTTGTCACATTTGTATGGCAGGCCTGTGCACCGACATGAAGGTGTATCCAGAAGTTTCTGAACTCCCTGTTATGACTAAGAACAGCAAGTACCCAAGTCCATCTTTCTGCCACTGGGTGCTGTAGTGAGTTTTCCAGTCATAATCCTTTGTGTTGTATCTCACCAGGTGTTTATTGTTTATGTTAAGTGTGAACCACTATTTTCTAATGACTGATTTGAACGAACAATACATTTGCGTTGAGTTTTACTTGAGGCTTAGGCAAAACTGCATCAAAAGTGAATGAGTCGCTCAAAAGACAATGCCACTGGGAGAAAACAGACAGTAGGTTTCTCGATTGAAACATGGGGGAAACCTCAGCTGAAGATGATCTGCATTCAGGTCAGCCTTCCACAGGCCATGCAGATGAAAATGGGGATAGAGTTGTCCCCTATTGATTTTTTCTTGTTTCCGGGAATGAGATCACAGCTACTAGGGCGTCATTTCCAGGTTGTACCAGAAATTCACAAAGATGCAGAAGTGATACCAAAAGGTTACTTTGGGCCATACTAGAAATGCTGGGTCCATTGCATAAATTTGGACAAGGATAACATCAACAACAGTAACAAAGGCAAGCATATTATTTGTTGCTGTAGACTGAGTTTGGGATATTTTGCATATGCTTTTGTATAAAACATCATGGTCTCATTTAAATGCTGGCCTCAATTGCATATGTAACAGTTCAAAGGAAACCCATAAAACCTGATTGCCTGTTGCACAGATTTCTAATCGTAGAAATCTGTAATATTGTTAACTATTTTGTTTTTAGTTTTGTGCAGGGGTGGGCCAGCCGGTGAGCTCCCCAATGTTCCAATTTATAAGGGGCATCGAGATGTCACTGGAATAATTGTAAAGATTGTTAGTAAACTCAGGCTTCCACACACACACAAATTTCTCCGAAAATTATCCACAATTTGGGCACTCATCCTCAAAGACATTCGCCAGCCCAGCCCTAGGCCAAAAAAGTTTAAGGAATATAAGTTTGAAAGGGCACCAAATTATTAACTTGCTTGAGGCACCCCCATGCTTTGGGCTGGCCCTGGTTTTGTGAAGAAGGTACTTGTCAGACACGTGCTGCATATGTTAAATTTGTCACATACAGGCTAAGAGTTTATTACCATCTCTCTTTTTTACTCACAAGCAATATTTCATACAGAACATGTAGATATGTTTGTTATTTATTTCAATAATAGATTTAATGTGTCTTGCTCCAGTGGCTCATTCGTTATCACCAAAAAAACTGAAAGCTAATGAAAAGTTTGTGTGGCTGCCATTTTATTTTATATTCTTGAAATCTTTTACCTTTACAAAACTGAATACTTTTACATCTTTTACTACACATAAATGTAGTATCCAGAAGTACCATTATCTTCCAAACCATAAGACACAATTTTTTCCTGGAAGATACTGGCACCTTACAGTCTGGAGGTGCTTCAATATGACCTTCCAAGCAACTGACCTTTGGGCGTTGGCTGAGGGGTTGACACTGCTTATCGGAAGACTTGTCTTTGGAGGGAGACAAATCTTAAATGTGCCTTACATCAGTTGTACCTCGTATATAATTTCATTATGAAGAGTGAATACATATAGCATAAAAATATTTTCAGGAAATGTAAAACAATTCAGAGAAATGAAGACTGATTTATAATATTCACAAACTTGTGTACAAATACACAGAATATTCATGCTTTGAAACTGTAATTGATATAATTCATTGTGTGAATTGCTCCATACCATAAACTTAATTGGCCAAGGCCAGCATGACAGACTCTGGCCATGATGAAGTACTGTGGGCATTTAAAACTAGCAGGTAAAGGTTAAAAGTTGATCCCAGTCAACTGTCAGTACTGCTGCTTTGTATGTGTTATGACTTAGCTTCATTTGCAAAAAATGACACACTTACTGTGAGTCATTTGGAAAACTGATATTATTTACTCCTATTTTGGAAACTATCTCCCCTTCACATCACACAGGCTAAGAGGACAGTGACAGTGCTGTTTGGAATGTATGTCTTCAGTAGTCCTGTCAGGCACTGTAGTAGGTATGGAAGACTTTTTTTAGTTACTGCATTAAAATCTATGTTGTTTAAACCTATTAATGTTAGAATAACATGGAAAAATACAAATGTGTCAAAAAAGGTGGGAAAAATAGTTGCCCTTCAACATATAAACTTAAAATAATTTTATAATATCACAGTTGGTTGATTCTCATGATATTTAAGGATGCTGTTTGAACTACAGAAATTAGTGTGCTATGGAATGACATGGGGAGTGATCATGAAAATATTGGAACAGGTGCTGATGCCCTGTCTCAGCATACAACATGCAGCATTAAGGAAGATGATGAGGAAAGGACATGAACAAACTTGCCTGGTTTAACACACTGCTCCCGTACAAGGTGATACATATGGCACAGTACATGGAAGGAAACACATATTTGGGTGTAAAGAATGAAGATTATGAAAAGTTCTAATAAGATGTGAAAAATCAGGATGCATTAGCTAAATAATTGTAAACATTATGTCAGTTATTTTAAAGTTGTCCATTCTGTGCATTTTTTTAATTTTATATCAGTGCACACCATTTATTATACACATTCTTAACTAGTACAAACATTAAATGCGCTTCTCAAACATGTTTTGATACATATGTACCATCTTCAGGGAGACTGCAGTGCCAGTTCTTAATAACCAAATGTTACTACAAAGCTGTTATTTAGGTTCCTTGATATGTAGCAGTTTCGTCATTAACAATGATTATATGTAAAAGGTACAGCTGTACAAAAACATATCCTATCATTACATAAGATGTATATACACTAAAAGTTATTAGCATTGTGTTTGGCTGTGGATCTTAGTGTGGTAATAGATATTCTGTTTGGCAGTATATATCACAATCTGAACTAGATTGGGTCCCTGTGTTTGTGATGTGTCTTGTATCTGAGCCAGTAAACACAGGGACCCAATGAACTTCAGAATTAAGAATGTGCATTTAGTTGGTATAATAAATGGTGTATGCTGATATTTTGCCAGTGATTCATTAAAATTATAAATTCCCTTCAAAATATTTGGAATTATATAGGGAAGGCATACAACCTTAAAAGCTATCCAATTACAGGCTCCAGGGAGTAGAGGCTGCCACAATTTTAGTCAATCTCTGTACATTCTAAAGTCATCTTGCACTTTTGTTGCATTTGTACTTAATGTCATGAGAGTGTATAGGGATATGGTGGTAATGTTCCTTACCATACAACAGTCATTATTTAGAGCTGAGCCATCAGCTTCAAAGTCTGGCCCCTTGACATTTAAGAGTCCTGGGTACTCATTAGATACGAGGCTTGTAGACACCATACTTTATTTGGTTGTGTTAATTCAAGTACTTTCTAAGAATCAAACCCACCTTCCGCCTAGTGATACTATTTCAGTGACGGAAATATCCACTTCTCGTACTCAGTACAGGTTTCTAGAATGCTTCTCACCACATCTGTCCAGAAATGTGGAAAAGTAAGAAATGTCTAGTAACCCTGAGATGATGAAGGGAAGTACACAATCTGTTA
>Ga0209629_10001478_pt1 | contig 14969 bp, 14 predicted proteins | sample TergutCu122P5_FD_187286 | JGI IMG/M metagenome (GOLD analysis project Ga0209629, IMG submission 187286) | Cubitermes ugandensis P5 segment gut microbial communities from Kakamega Forest, Kenya - Cu122 P5 (SPAdes) (version 2) | ecosystem: Host-associated > Arthropoda: Insects > Digestive system...
GCTGTTTGATCGCCTCGCTCGCCCGCCTTTTGCTCACCGCTTCGAGCGTTTTGCCCAGCATGATAAGCGTGATGATCACGCCCGCGCTCTCAAAGTAAAGCGCGTGAACCGCCTGCAGGCGCCCCCATCCAATCAACACGGTGTTGTAGATGCTCCAGCCGAGCGCGGCAGTCGTGCTGAGGGCGATGAGCGAGTCCATATTAGGCGCACGCTCGATCAGGGTTTTGAAACCCACGGTGTAGAACCGGTATCCCATGGCGACGCAGGGTAGGACCAACGCCAGTTGCACCAACGCATAGGCGAGCGGATGCAAGCCCGGATCGAGGAAAGCCGGCAGCAAGCCCGGTGCATGCGCCCTACCGGGCAGGGTCGCCATCCCGCCCGAGCTCACCTGGAGCATCGGCGCCATCGCGACATACAGTAAAGGCGCAGCGAAGACCGCCGAGATGATGAAGCGCAGCCACCCGTGCCGGATCTCACGCTGCCTGCGCTGACGATCAGCCTCCAGGACTTCAGTTGTGCCGGCGACTTCAAGCGCATGATAGCCCGCGCGCTCGACCGCCGCCCGTATCGCAGGCGCCGTGACAATCGCGGGGTCATAGGTCAGCGTCGCCTTCTCCGTCGCCAGATTGACCGCAGCACGGTCAACCCCCTCGACGCCGGCGATCGCCTTCTCAACACGCGCCACGCACGCCGCGCAGGTCATGCCGCTAATGGGAAGCGATATCGTTTTAAGCGCCATTGATGCCTGTTCTCCTCTACAGTTACGAGGTATAGTAATGATACAATAGGCAAGTCGTTTTAGGGCGGGGTGGAACTCCCCACTGGCGGTGACGAGTGGCGTCTACAGGGACGCGGCTACAAGTCCGAAAGCCTTTCGAGGCAGATCTGGTCTTAAATCCAGAACCAACGGTCACAGTCCGGATGAAGAAACGGAGGCGCTATGTCTGCTCTCTCTCAACACAGCCGTGTGAAGAAACTCGTGATCCTGGCGATGCTCATCGCCGTCGCCGTCGTCTTAAGCCAGCTTAAGACTTTCCCCCTCTTCTCCAACTTTCTTCAATATGACGCTTCGGGAGCGATCGTCCTGCTTGCCGCTTTGCTCTATGGGCCGGTCGAAGGGATCCTTGTCGCAGTTCTTGTCGCCGTACTGCGCATACCCCTCGCGGAAGCGGGTGGTCTGTTTGGTATCTCGATGGATCTGATCGCCTATCTGTCGCTTGTGATCCCAGCAGGACTGTTATTCCGACGCCTACGCGAACGTCGCGGCGGACAATTAGTCGCGCTTGTCCCCGGTGTGCTCTGTATGGTAATCGCAATGATCGTCACCAACATCGCACTTACGCCGGTATTCTGGGGTATCCCGCGCCCTCAGGTGATGACATTGATAGTTCCCGCGCTACTGCCCTTCAACATCTTGAAGGCTCTGGCCAACACCGTACTGGCGTTCATCCTCTACAAGGCACTTGAACGTATACTGATCCGAAGTAACTGACTACTTGTCCTTGTTCCTTCTCAGAATCATATAGAAGATGATCGCCACTACTGCCACAATGAAGATGGCGAGCGCGACAATCAAGGGCTTCAGCGAGTCACCCGTGGCGGGCAACAGGGGCGTAGCAAACAAAGTGGGTGCAGTCATCATGTTGGGGTCCTCTCATTTGATGTTGCCCATTATAGCCCGCCCCTCGGACAACACTCCAAGAGTCCACAAAATGTGCCCTTACTATTGGGCAATAAGCACAACAATGCTCGACCATGTTAAGAACTACTAGCACAGTGACTTTTTATGAGTTGACACACTATGTTGGCTATTATTTTTATGTGGAAGGAATCGTTCACGTAGATGAGAAAATGTCCCTTGGCGCCGATACCCGATAGCCAACAATGAGGTTATTGCAAGACAGAGCAGTACAAGCGTTGTTTTTATGCTCCCCCATAAAACACCGTTCGCCCTAATCAGAGTATTCATAACTGAAAACGGAAGGCTTAGCGCCAAATACTGAAATGCACCAATTCCAAATACTATATACATTAGGGAAGGAACGACTATCACCAAACTTGAAACCAGCGTAGCTTGACCGACGCTCTTGCACTTTGAAGAAATAAGCATAATGATACAGGCTACACACCAAAGATTAACCAAACGCAAAAGATAAATAATAGATAAATAGCCCGTAGTAGACAGATGTTGGGGGGCAAACATAAACATGGAGAGGCTGTACGCTGGTGCCTGAAGGGAACTCCACGCAATATTCTGATATAGCCGAAATACTTCCATTCCATTTACACATAACCACACAAAACAAGCAGATAGAATGCTAACAAATAGTTTATTGACACGTAAATATCGCCGTCCCCTTGGAGTCGTGCGAAGTAAACTGATAGTGCCTGATTGATGTTCAAATGCATAGCTCCCCGCAAACAAAAGACAGAGGGCAAACAGTGACAAAATGCTGAGGCCTTGCTGCCTGGCAAACGACTCATGATCCTGCTCCAAGCTAGACAAATACCCATAGATGCTTTTGAAGGAGTATTCCGGTAATAACCACGGACTCTCAGAGGTCTCTCTCTTGAGCCTTTGCAATTTAGTAACTTTATTCTGCACCGTTTGCAATGCTGCATCTCGAATCAATATATCATCATGCACGCTTGCCTTTTTGTAATATTCTGCAAAGGAGATCTGCCCATTATGATAGCGGGCGTCAATTTCTGCAAAAGATGCTTCTTGTGCGCTGATTTCTGCCCGCAAATGATCTATCTTAGAAATAGTAGTCCTTGTAATCGGTCCCTCCAGCTGCCTCAAGTAAACTTCAGTCTGACGCTCAACTGCATCTTGTGGAATGTAGGAGAGAAACTGGATATTCACCACCACTATTACCAGAGCGGCAAAAACTAATACCCCTTTTTGAAGTATCAACAGCTTGTAGAGCTCAAACCCAAAAAGATGTAAACCGGTGATCATACGCGCAGTTAATCTCCTGAGCCAGCGTAGACGATTCTGCAGTTTGTGCCGTTTGACATATCTCTCGCGCAAACTAAGCAATAACAAAAAGAGAATACATGGGAGGAGAAGCGCGAAGATTATCAGTCGAACATTTACAGGATATCCAAATACATTCAAGTTGAAGTACCCAAAAAAGAGGGGATTGATATCGACAAAAGAAAAGAGGTTGATGTATTTAAGGGGGTTTAAATAGCTTTGCACAGGAATGGAAGAATAGGCTAAATACTCTACACCAAAGGTTAATATCAATAGCAACATGCTGAATTTGATTTCGTTAAATATCCGAAAAATATTCCAAATTGCAAGCGCGATAAGAAAAGTCGCGAACACCTTTAAAACACAAAATAGAATAAGATATTCGCGTATAGAAATTTGCAGGGTTGATGTTTGAAAAAGGGTTATCGATTGAAGGGGCCGTCCCAGATCTTGGGTGCCACCAAATAATACGAAGCATGTGATAAGTGTTCCAATGTAGAAAAAAACAGTGATGGCAACAGACAGTAGAAGCAAGAGAAGAGCTCGATTAGATGCCAACCATCTGCGGCCACGAGGCAAAGAGGAAAACAGCCCTTTTAGTCCCTTACGTTGTTCCTCATTAAGCCTAAAGCATACTAAAACAATGATAATCAGAGAGAGATAATCAGGGAGTCTATACTGGGTAAAAGTCTTAACTGCCCAATCTGCCCCAAACTGTACTTTCGTATCAAACAACGGCTGAAAATCCCGAGCTGTCTTTTCAACATTCTTCAGTCCAAATCCATTGCCACTTTGCAAGAAACTAAATTTTGTTATTCTTTCTTTCTCCTGTTGAATCTGCAACAAATAAGCAGGATAACCGCGCAAATCTTGAACCTGCTTCAAGAGTCGGTCCACGATTTGCTTTTCTTCTACAACAGCTCCATAGTCATCCTCGGAATAGTGTAAGGGCGCAACAGCGTCGGTACCCGACGTTGCCAGGGCATCTGATTGTGTAACACTTTTATCCATTGAAGCCAGATTGTCTTCATATTTTTTTTGCTGCTCTTCCAGTTGCCTCTGTATTCGAGTCAGATCATCAGATTTTATTTCACTCATCAGTTGCTGATACGCTCGTCCATATATAAGCAAATTGCTACATTGATTTGCCCTTGTCTGCTCCAGGTATAATGCGGCAACATTAAAAGCAATGAGAACTACAAGGGCCAATATAAATTTGCTATCAAGTAACACTCGGCGTAGTTCCCGCATACGCCTCACTCATCACTTAGGTAATAAAGATAAACATCCTCTAGGGAGATGTTGTTGCTAGGAACATCTTTCCCACCTGTAGGCAAATTGTTCCCAACTAACCTTACGTGCAGACTATTTTTGCCGACAAAAAAATTCGAAACCTTGTACTGCTTTTGAAGTCGTATGCAGAGACTAGCAGGATCGCTTGATTCAGTTACTATTATTTCGTACTCCCTCACCTTACCGACCAGAGGGCTACTTAATTCATGTGGTTTGCCAAATTGGACAATCCGGCCGCCTTTAAGGATTAACACTTGATTTGCTATCAAATCAATATCACTTACGATATGCGTTGCTAAAAAAATTATTTTTCCGTTGGAAACAGAGGAGATATAATTGCGTATCCTAATACGTTCCTTTGGGTCCAAGCCGGCTGTCGGTTCGTCTAAGAATAATATTTTTGGATCACCCAATAAGGATTGTGCAAGTAATAGTCTCTGCTTCATGCCGCCAGAGAATTCTGCAATCCTTACCGTTTTAGCTTTACTAAGATTCGTAACGCCCAATAGCTCATCAATTTGTTTCCTTGCGTCTTTCTTTCGTATTTCTTTTAGTTCCGCTACATAGTGCATAAACGCTAAAGCTGTCATCTGGTCATACAGCCCTTGCTGTTGAGGCATGTAACCTATAAGCCTCCTGTAGCGAATACCCAAGTGTGAGATATCCGTTCCATCAATAAGGATCTCCCCGCTATCGCGTGCGATGTTATCCGTCAGTAGGTTAATAAAAGTAGTTTTCCCTGCACCATTAGCCCCTAAAAGACCATATACCCCCTCCGAAAAATCAATCGACAAATTATCAAGAGCAACTAGATCACCATAGCTTTTTGAGAGGTTGTTAATTTTGATGAGCATTAGTTTGTAGGCTCCATATTTGTCGTCTCTACAGATTCTTCGCTTTGGTCAGGTTTTGCAGCGAAGTTTTCAAAATTGATCTCGTTTAGCCCTTCACCCTTATTCGGCATTGGGGCAAAGAGTACCTGAGTTTCATTAAACGTCATGTCTGTCTTTGCAAACGAATACATGAGCTCCTTATTTGTGGTACCAAGCCCAAATATCCCCTGAGGTGTAGTACAGATAATTGCAAAACCTGTTAGCCCCGTATCCATATATGATTTTCCTGTAGGGATTGTGCCCACTAATCCCCCTTGGTAATTATAAACATAAATCGCATAATCAGAAGCAGATTGAACTCCTAGTGCAGGGTTTGATGTGTCAATGTAGATGTAATGCTCATCAAAACTCGCAAAACCCTGCTGCAGCTTGTCAGTTATTTTTGCAATCTGAGTATATTTTTTATTCGTGAAGTTGTAAGCCCAAATTCCATTCCCACATAAATAATAATAAATTGAGTTATCATGTATATACCAGCCGTTGACACCGATACCCTTAGTTAGCCAATCCTCCTGGATTTGATCAACTGATAAACCCTTTTTGCACTTGTTTCCCTGGAGATCACCCTCATAGAATTCCTCGACGTTCTCCTTGCTTACTGTCCAGATGTAGATTTTTTCTCCATCTGCCCAAAGTTTAAAATAAGCAGTATCGCTTACATCAGTGAATTCAAACATCATCTTCTTATTGCTTGGATGGTCTATTTGGGTACGATACAGATGGAGGTTATCAATGTAGTACAAGTAACCTCTATGAGCAATAAAGGCAGAAGATAATGTAGTTGAATATGTGGCCACCTCTTTCCGGCTACTTCCGTCCAAATCCATCGAAAAAATCACGTTGTTTCTGCCAGAAATGGCATAATACAACTTATTCTCGGAATAAGCTATTTGCTCCGATTCCACATAGGCGTTGCAAGTATCATCATTGTGCTTACATTCTGGCTTGTTGCAAACCAATGTCGTCCCCATCGTTTTCTTATCGACGTAGTACAAATAATCGTTTTTTAGAAAAAAGTAGCCGTCCTTGCTCTCGCATGCTATGGACGTACCCGTATTCCCATTGTGAAAGTCTTTTTGAAAATCCGTGCCAGAAAGCGAGTAATTTCCCTGTGTGCCGCCTGATGAAGTCTGCTTACAGCCTATTAGACCTATAAGCGATATTAGCAACAGGCATACGAGCATTCTTTTCATATTAACTCCAATATAATAAAGTGAATACACTGACCCGGACATCCCTCAACTTGCAACGTTAATCCAGCTGGGTCAAATAGTATTAGTAGGTAAAATCAACGTATGCGTTAGATTTCATAGCCACTCCCGACGTAGTGATCCAAGAAACTGAGTCGGAGAACTCATATGTTCTGTTGCTATCAATAAGTGCAACCTTTTTGGTGGGTGCGGTCCATGATTTAACACCAGATGCGTAGAGCAGCAAAGCCACTGTTGGATTGCTGCAATTTCTGACGCACTTCGTACTTCCACTCATATAACTGTCGTACGTCAAAGTGAATTTATGAGCGAAAGGGTTTACGGAAGATGATTTCGTATGCGTGGCGACACCAGCAAACGCGCTGGATGCACAAGCAAAAACCATCACCAAAACCAACATGACAAGTAGCAAAGCTTTTTTCGTTTCGATTCCTCCTAATCCAATCGGACGAGTCGATGTCCGGGTCGGCCCAACTGTTATTATAGTGCAAAAAGTATCTCGATTGACAATTAATTATTATTTTTTATAACTTATTCTTAAATTATGAGATATTCCCAACATAAAATTTGTAGATGTTTGATTTGAATTAATATTAATACATATATGCCTATTCAAATTACCTTGACTGCGGATTCCGGTCGCATGCGGACACTGATCCCGGCGACATGCAGACAGTAATCCGGTAACATCGCACAGCATTCCGGTTTCCGGACACGATTCCGGAGCATGCGGACAGCCTGCTAACCCGATAACAGCTACCATCTTTTGTTTCCAGCGACATAAAGGAGGTAGCGGAAAGGTGAACAGGCTGAACATGAGTAAAGCAAAATAGATATTAAGACTGAAGGTGGATGCAGCGTCAATCGGTTTAGTGCGCAGCGCGAAACAGAGAACCATCCGCTCTGCAAACAGAAGAAAGGCCCGTACTTTGCGATGCGGGCCTTTCTTTAATGAGTTTTGCCTTAAGGATACGTTGTTATCGCTTAGTCCTCAGTCACGCGGGTGATGGACGGGTCGACCTTGATGCCCGGGCCCATCGTTGAAGCCAGGGTGATCGACTTCATGTACTTGCCCTTCGCAGCCGCTGGCTTGACACGCAGCAGCTCTTCGAGCAGAGCGCCGTAGTTGCCCAGCAGCGCGCTTGTGTCAAATGACTTCTTGCCAATCGGCACATGGCAGATGCCGTAGCGGTCTGCGCGGTACTCGACACGACCGGCTTTCAGTTCCCCGACGATCTTGGCCACGTCGGTGGTGACGGTGCCCAGCTTTGGGTTTGGCATCAGGCTGCGCGGGCCCAGGAGCTTGCCCAGACGACCGACCTTGCCCATCATGTCGGGCGTAGCAACGGCGGCGTCGAACTCGAACCAACCACCGCTGATCTTCTGAACCAGGTCGTCAGATCCCACCACGTCGGCCCCGGCGGCCTCGGCCTCTTTGGCCAGGTCACCCTCTGCAAAAACAGCTACACGCACGGTCTTGCCCGTACCATGCGGCAGCGAGATGCTGCCACGCACCTGCTGGTCAGCCTGCCGGGCGTCGATCCCTAAGCGGAAGTGCGCTTCGATCGTCTCATCGAAGTTCGCGCCCGCGGTCTCCTTGACCAGCTCGCAGGCCTCATGGGGCGCGTAGAGCTTCTCGCGGTCTATCTTGCCGCGAGCCTCCTGATATTTCTTACTGTGTGCCATGTTCTACCTCCTGTGGTACCAACGGCGGACCCATCCGCCTCCCAACAATTAACCGTTTCAGCAGTCAGAAGATCGAAGGTCTGCGACGCGCAAGCGGCGCGCGCTTTCTATCTTCCTCCCCCGAACAACCCTACTGAACGACAATCCCCATCGACCGCGCCGTCCCCGCCACGATCTTGGCCGCTGCGTCAACGTCATTCGCGTTGAGGTCCGGCATCTTGGTCTCTGCGATCTCGCGCACCTGATCCCAAGATACCGTCGCTACTTTCTCCTTGTGGGGCACAGCCGAGCCCTTCTCGATGCCAGCGGCCTTCTTCAGCAGCACGGCCGCCGGCGGGGTCTTGATGATATAGCTGAACGAGCGGTCCTCAAAAACCGTGATCTCGACCGGCAGAATCAAGCCCGGACGATCCGCCGTATCGGCATTGAAGGCCTGGCAAAACTGCATGATGTTTACCTGCTGCGCGCCCAGAGCGGGTCCGACCGGCGGGGCCGGATTAGCCTGACCGCCCGGGATCTGCAGCTTTATGAATCCTACTTGTTTCTTAGCCATAGTTCCTACCTGTTACTCTATTGTTTCGACCGATGAGAACTCCAGCTCAACCGGAGTCTCCCGCCCGAACAGGGTCACGTTGCAGCGCAAGGTTCCCTTATCAACATTGATCTCGACAATCGTTGCGTCGAAATCGGTAAACGCGCCATCCTTGATACGCACGATCTGTCCGACCTTGAAGTTGGTGACCGCCTGCGGCGTATCGCTTTTACTCTTACGCATCATGGCGTTATACTCTTCGCGTGTGAGCGCTACGGGTTTGTTCTGCGAACCGATAAAACCCGTCACCCCCGGCGTATTGCGCACCACGTACCAGGAATTATCGTTCATCACCATCTGCACGAGGATATAGCCAGGGTAGATCTTCTTCTCCTGGCGCCTGCCGTCGTCCTTGTTGACCACGGTTTCCGTCGGGATCTGGATATCGAATATCTGATCCTGCAAACCCAGGCTCTCGATACGGTTCAGGATCGCGGTCCTGACCTTGTTCTCATGCCCGGAGTAAGTATGGACGACATACCATTTCTTCGCCATTACTGGCCCGTCCCCGTCGTCGTTACCGAAGTGGAAGGCGTGATGGTGGTGGTCGCCTGCGGCGTCGCGGTCGCCTCTTTCGAGGTCGTACTCGCCAGAGCGGTTACGCCCTTGGTAGCAAGCGAATCCCAGGCAAAGGTGAAGAGTGCGAAAAAGATCAGCGTCATGATAACGATAACGCCGCTGTTAAGCATCTCCTTTGGCGTCGGCCAGGTCACCCGCTTCAGCTCCTGCACGACTCCCTTGAGGTAGCCAACGATCTTGGCGACAATACTGGTGGAGTTTTTCGCAGGCTTTTGCTTAGCGGCCTTCTGCGCCTGTTCCTTCTCATTCTTTTTGCTTAAAGTGAGACCCAAGTTGTCTCTTTGTTTTGCCATAACAGTATCTTTCTGTGAAGTACGTCCGGGGATGCTCCCCGAACTCCTTTCGAAGATAAAAAAGTAAAGGGCGCTGAAGCGATCTGGCAGGCCAGGAGGGATTCGAACCCCCAACATCCGGTTTTGGAGACCGGCGCTCTACCAATTGGAGCTACTGGCCTGTAGGGTCGCGTTCTAGCGGGTTTCCTTATGGTTCGTGTGGGTTTTACACCACGGACAGTACTTCTTCATCTCGATACGATCAGGATTGTTCTGCTTGTTCTTTTTTGTCGTATAATTGCGCCGCTTACAGTCTTCGCAAGCAAGCGTCACCAAGGTTCTCATGTCCGGTCCTCTCTCTGGTCAGAGCGGCCCGACCCCGTCCGCGGACGGTAGCCGGACCATCTGACACACAAGTACAAAAGGTAAGTTTCACGCCGCGCGAGCATGCGACCCACGCCACGCCGTTGCAAGGACCTACTTGATGATCTTCGTCACACGACCGGAGCCCACGGTGCGACCACCCTCGCGGATAGCGAAACGCAGACCCTCTTCCATCGCGATCGGGTTGATCAGCTCGCCGCGCACCAGGATGTTGTCGCCCGGCATGACCATCTCGACGCCCTCGGGCAGATGGGCAACACCAGTCACGTCGGTAGTGCGGAAGTAGAACTGCGGACGATAGCCATCGAAGAACGGCGTATGACGACCACCCTCGTCCTTGGTCAGGATGTAGACCTGGCCCTCGAACTCAGTGTGCGGCGTTACGCTGCCCGGCTTGCAGATGACCTGGCCGCGCTCGACCTCTTCGCGCTTCGTACCGCGCAACAGCAGACCAACGTTGTCGCCCGCCTGCGCGAAGTCCAGCAGCTTGCGAAACATCTCGACGCCGGTGACGACGGTCTTGGCGGTCGGACGGATGCCGACGATCTCAACCTCGTCGTTGACCTTGATGGTGCCTCGCTCGACACGACCGGTGGCCACGGTGCCGCGACCAGTGATCGTGAAGACGTCCTCGACAGCCATCAGGAAGGGTTTGTCGGTGTCGCGCTCGGGGACCGGGATGTAGGCGTCGACCTCAGTCAGCAACTCGTCGATCTTCTCGTTCCACTCGTTGTCACCCTCAGACTCGAGAGCCTTCAGCGCGGAACCCTTGATGATCGGGATGTCGTCGCCCGGGAACTCTTCCTTCGTCAGAAGCTCGCGGACTTCCATCTCGACGAGCTCGATGAGCTCCTCGTCGTCGACCATGTCGCACTTGTTCAGGAAGACGATGATGTAGGGCACGCCGACCTGACGAGCCAGCAGAATGTGCTCGCGCGTCTGGGCCATCGGGCCGTCGGTGGCGGCGATAACCAAAATGGCGCCGTCCATCTGGGCCGCGCCTGTGATCATGTTCTTGACATAGTCGGCGTGACCGGGGCAGTCAACGTGAGCATAGTGACGCGTATCGGTCTCGTACTCGACATGCGCGATCGCGATAGTGATACCGCGCTCACGCTCTTCAGGCGCCTTGTCGATCTGGTCAAACGGAGTGAAGTCCGCCATGCCCTTGGACGCCTGACGCTTGGTGATCGCAGCGGTCAGCGTAGTCTTACCATGGTCGACGTGACCGATGGTACCAACGTTAACGTGCGGCTTAGTGCGCTCAAACTTTTGCTTTGCCATCGTGTGATCCTCCTCAGGATGGTTGGCGAGCCGCATCAGCCCGCCGTTTACGCCAAAACTTACCTAATACCCTATCTGTTAAGCACTACAGCCGGCCCAGCCGGGAGGCTGCAAGAAGCAGTGCTTATTCCCTGGTAGCGGTGACTGGATTTGAACCAGTGACAACTCGGGTATGAACCGAGTGCTCTGACCAACTGAGCTACACCGCCATGTCCCCTGCACGACATACGTGGCACACAGCGACACACTACTCTGTTCGTACAGGCGCACTATAGTCTAGTAGACGTGAGGGGGCCTGTCAACATCAAACCACGCCTCCGTGCGTATCTATACAGAAATACCATTACTCATATCGTGTAAGACCTGAGGCCCTGCCGCAGATACCTGTTCGCCAGCAAGGCGTCGCAGGGCGTGGCGGCTTCAGGGCCGCGTGACCTGCGGCAACGCCGCCGGCGGGCGTTTAGCTGTGGCAGAGGTTGCGTGATGGCGGCCCAGGGTAACCGTCAGCAGGAAATTCTCAACCAGCCAAAGCCTTGCGCAGGATAGGAAGTTCACGAAGGTGGGCCGAACGGTCCAGCCCGCGCCAAGCGTCTCGAAGAGTACGGGCTGTGACCCGTCAAGCATCTCCTGCTCCATCTCCGCCAGTCCCTGCTCATACTCAGCCGAAGGCAGCTCACGCAGTCGATCGATCTTGTGCATGGTGGCCTGCGACTCTGTCAGCCGTCTGCGTACCTCAGCTGCCATCTGTGGCGCAGTCACTCCCACCTCCTCCTTGATGTCGTTTGTGATATGGGCAGCATCATAAACGACGTCAGCGAAGACGTCAGTCGGCAGGAGCAGGCTCTCATAGTTCATAATGTGCTTCCACGAGGGTTCCAGCAGCAGCTGGCGATGCTCCTCGATGCTGCGGGCCTTCAGACGGTAGCCGAACTTCTCCGGATCGTCGAAGGCCCGCGAGCCTACATCCAAAAAGGGCGCCATCGGGCTGATGAACGGAAATATCCGCCGGTCGTTGTCATTGAGTTCATAGAGACGCTTCAGGTAGCGGGCGTTCTCGCGCACGCTCTTTTCGTCCTGCCCGGGGATGCCGATCATGAAGTAGACGTCATAACGATTGATGCCGAGCTCCAGAGCGAGTTTGATGCTGTCCTCCAGTTGCCTTGTTGCGTACTGCCCCTTGCCAAACCGATCACGGATCCCATCATCGTGCGACTCCGCGCTGACCTCGATCGACCAGTCGTCGAGCTGCTCAGACAAAAGATGAAGCTGGTCTGCGGTCGGGGGTCCAAAGAATTCGAAGGCCACCGGCTTGCGTAGTTTCAGCTTGCCGAGGTTGCGAATCAGCGCCTCAAAGTAGTCTGGCCCGCCCTGCAAGGGATCGTTTAAGATGAAGATGAGTCCCGGGATGAACTTGCTCGAGTGCGCCACGTCGCGCGCTACCAGCTCCGGATCTCGCAAGGCGATCTTGCTACGCCCCAGATACTTACGATAGGTTGTCGCCGACCCTCCGCAGGTCGCACAGTTACGCGTGCAACCACGGCAGACCATTCCGGCGCAGGCCGGCTCACGCGAGAACTGCTCGAAGGGAAAAGAGCCCAGCAGGTCCCGATAGCGGATGACTGACTTCATGTTGTAGCTGAAGTCCAACGCCGGCAGATTGAAGTCAGCCGGGCTGTAGCTGATCTCGTTGTCGATGATCGCTCCGGTCGTATCACGCCAGCTCAGGTTCTGTACCTCGCGCAGGCCAGGCGCGCTCGCAAATCCCGGACCCTCAAAGGGCGTGGTGAGCGCGGTCAGGAGTTGGCGGAAGGGTTCTTCAGTCGAATCGCCGCGCAAGACGAAGTCGATCTCCGGATAGTCGGCGAGCAGCTCCTTGTGAAAAACCGACGAGCTGTGTCCGCCGAAGACAACAGGGATGTCCGGGTGATACTTCTTGCAGAGGCGCGCAAGCTCGATGGCGCCCTGGCAGTGCGGCATCCAGTGCAGATCGATGCCAAAGCATTTCGGGTTCAGGCTGGCGATGAGACGCTCAACGTTGAAACTGGCTGAACGCAGCATGAGGTTTGCGACATTGACGATGCGTACATAGAAACCGTTGCGCTCAAGGTACTCGCCGATAGAGGCGAAACCAAGGGGGAAGATGTCGAAGATGGGCGTCGCGGGGACGAGATCGGCTACCGGCCCGAAGAACGAAGGGCGCGTACGGAAATCGTAGACTGAGGGGGCGTGGAGGATGATGAGGTCGTTTTGCAAGATATGCTCCCCCCTGCCAGGAACCACAACGCCTTGGAACTGGAGCCCACAACCGGACTTGAACCGGTGACCTCTTCCTTACCAAGGAAGTGCTCTACCGACTGAGCTATGTGGGCCTTGACACGTCCGATTTACTGGTGGGAGCGCATGGATTCGAACCATGGTAGGCATAGCCAATGGGTTTACAGCCCATCCCCTTTAGCCACTCGGGCACACTCCCACGTGGTAAAACGACGCCTTATGAGTGTATCGGGGAGCGGGCAGGATGTCAAATTTTCGGAGCAGACGCCCGCGAGAGATGCTATAATTCTATCTCGCATGAGCCAGCGTGGCGCAATTGGCAGCGCAATTGATTTGTAATCAATAGGTTATCGGTTCGAGTCCGATCGCTGGCTCCAGGCTCGTCTGATCTCAGCTTCCGGGGCGCAGCAGACCGAAGTGGGAGGTCAGGACGAGGCCGCCTTTCGGGAAGCGCTTCTCAAGCTCTGTGATGGTCTCCTTCGCTTGTTCTTTGTCCTTGGTGAGAGGATGCACGGTCAGCTTGCCGTCCTTGACTTTGAAGGCGTCTCCCGTGAAGAAGTACTTTCCGTCGATCAGGTAGGCCATCGACCCGGCCGTGTGGCCTGGCGCCGGGATGCATTCGATGATGTGTCCACCGATCTCAAGACGCTCCCCGCCCTCAAGCAGATCCACCCGATCCACGCTGAAGCCGGTTGGGAAATGGCCGCCGCCAATGGTTTCAAGTCGCTTTGCTCCTTCGTCTGTTTTCAGCTCGCGGCGTGCAATATGAACGCGCGCATTGGGAAAAGCCTCAAGACCGCCGATGTGATCGCGATCCCCGTGCGTCAGGAACAGGTCGGTGACTTTGTCCGGATCGATCTCAAGCTTCACGCAGTCAGCGAGCATGTCCGTCGAGCTGCTTCCCGCGTCGATGACCAGATATCCCTCGTCTGAAGGCATGAGAAACGCGTCGTTGGCAACGCTTCTCAGCGCAAAGATGCCCTCCGGTTCAATCTGCCTAGTCTCAAGCGGCTTCATGTCTGCCAGCTGCAGCGCCGCATCCAAAACACCCATCGCTCTTCCCTCTCGTCTTTTGTTTCTGCCTTCCTCAGTGTGTCACAACAAAATGCACTTCAGATTTTCCCTACAAAAGGCGCCTGTAAACACAAAAGGGACTGGCCCTTTTGTGTTGCTGACCTTGGATCAGTGCGATACTGCATGGTCACCCTCGCTCTCTTTCCTCGAAAACAGGAAGCCCTTGATGCCGACCGGACTCTGGATCGCGATGACCGCATACATCAGCTGCAGGGTCATGCGCCGGCCCGTGTAGACGAAGTACTGCGGCCACCAGTCGGTCGGACCGTATTTCTTCTTCGCGATCATCAGGTCCTTGAAGCCGTAGAAGCGGTTGAAGCGCTCGTAGACCTGGTTGAGCCTCCGCTCGTCCGCGCTGCCCTTGCCGTCCTCGTCGACCAGATTGGAGAGCGGGGCCACGCCCATCGAGCCCCAGGTCGCCCCTTCTTCTTTGAAAACCTGGAA
>Ga0209629_10001479_pt1 | contig 14967 bp, 10 predicted proteins | sample TergutCu122P5_FD_187286 | JGI IMG/M metagenome (GOLD analysis project Ga0209629, IMG submission 187286) | Cubitermes ugandensis P5 segment gut microbial communities from Kakamega Forest, Kenya - Cu122 P5 (SPAdes) (version 2) | ecosystem: Host-associated > Arthropoda: Insects > Digestive system...
AGTAGGCTAAGCTTCACATGCATCAGTCTCTTGGTAATCCGGATCGGGTAATCCGGATTCCGGGATAATCCGGATAATTTCGGGCCAACCCCGGTGATCTGCTCGTTCTGGTCATTGCCAGGATCACTGGGGAAAAATAGACAATCCGTATTCCGACAATGGTGGCGTGGTGAAGCGGGACGAACCAGTCAGTCTGTAACTGCTCAAGAGTAAGGAGCGTCGTAGCTCTCTTTATTTCTTATTTCGCTATTAGAGTGAAATGAGAGCGACAAAGTATCTCAGTATTATTATTGTTATTATTATGTACCGTTCGGCGTTGCAGCTTTAAGTGATGTTTTTTTTATGTTACCAATTCCATGCACTTTACCCTGAGTGATCCTGATTCCCGGGTAATCCGGACCACCCCTGCCCCCCTATATTCCCGATTACCGAGGAACTAATGTTGTCGGTAAGTTTCATTGCGGTATTTAAAATGAAAAATAGGTACGCTTGAATGGAGGACTACGGGAGTACATGTGGTAGAAGTAAAGTACAACAATGACCGCACATGTCCTGAGGTTTCCAGAAAGTTGAGGCTCCCAGATTCCAAGAACATGAAGGTGGTAAGATTGTCAGCCTTACGCACCGGCCGCCTTTACTCACCAGGAAATATTCCTGGCACTCATTTCTATCAGAGGTTGTGTCGACCCTATGGCCATTGTCCGGCCGGAAGGATTATGTCAATGAAAAATTCCAATGACACCAGCGGGAGTCGAATCCTCGACTTTCCCGTATGTAGCACAGTTCCTCAACCATCTGCGCCACCGAACAATGTAGGTAGGGAAATTGGCTGGAGGACAACAGTTGGATACCAGTGGCTCAGAATGATACCCAACGGTGGGCTTTGACGAGTGGACTTTATGTGTGGCTCGTTTAACGACGCTGTCAGTGTCACAGACCATATGGAGTCGAATGGCAGGGTGACTGTTGAACAGCCAACTGAAATGAGCCTTCGGTTTCTGGTAGCATGCAGTTACTGAAAACACAACCGTCTTGATGGGTGACTAAGCTACTCGGAGAGCCGAACCGATTTTGTCGACACAGTTTTCTTTACCAGAAGGGGAAATAAAAATGTGAGAAACGCGATATGATGTCTTTAATTGTGTAAGTGTCCTTTGTGTCCGTTCCTGACTGGTGTCACGTACTGCAATTTAACCATCATGCACGCAGTTTGACTCCCGGCAGCAAAAGATAAATTTCACCCTCCAACAGGCCACGAAAGCCTAAAGGGGGAGTAGAGGTATAGCTCTACTCTTTCTTTAACTTCTGTGATAGACGGGGTGGGTAGTCAACGCCACGATTCGGCCGCCTTATCCCCAGGAGAGATATCTGGTACCCATTGTACAAGAGGCTGGGTGGACCCCAGGGATGGTCTGGACGGGTGCGGAGAATCTCGCACCCCGGGATTCGATCCCCGGACCGTCCAGCCCGTAGTGAGTCGTCATACCGACTGAGCTATCCCGACCCGATCGCCCGCAGTACCAACACATTTTTATCTTCTCCAAAATATCCAGACAGCCTCTGGAACCCACGCAGCCTCCTATTCGAAGGGAAACTGGTGCTCCTTCGCCGGGCGCAAAGCAGTTCACCACTTATCGTCACAGACTGCCAAGGTTAACAAGACAGGCAATGTACGTATAACGTACCATTGAGGCGCGTTCGTGTAACCATTGTTGCCGTGGAAAAGCAGTAAATATTTCATATTGTGTGTGTGTGTGTGTGTGTTTGTAGCTTTTGGTATCCAGCATGCAATGCGCATGCGCCATGTTATGTGTGGACTGTCCACCTGTACCATATTTGTCCACATTATCTCATAAACGGCACGATTTTCGAAAAAAAAAAAGTTATTGAACATGAAATGTGCACTTTGATTTTCACTACAAATTTGTCTGAAACACTTCTCATTTTAGGAAGAACTGAGTGAGATATTGTCATTAATTTATATTGGTCTTCATGTAAAGTACCCGTTATTCTTGTCAAATGTTAATGAAACTTGAATCTTCTCGATAGATTTCAAAAAATATTCAGATACCAAACTTCATGGAAATTCATTCAGTGGGAGCAGAGTTGTTCCATGCGGACGGAAAGATTCGGACGGACAGACAAAGAGACAGACAAATAGAAAGTCACGACGAAGCTAATAGTCACTTTTCCCAATTTTGCGGACGCGTCTAAAAAGGCGTGGAACTATATCTCTACGCCTTCACATGCTGTCATGTCGTACACAGGAAAAGTCTTACTTTGTCCGTGTAAAAAGGTCAAGCTCTTCCTGTACAGGCCTGGACAGGCCCTTACAGCTCCAGAAGGTTCAGGTTCGCACAATTTCTAGACAATCGGCACAACTTTGTTCTTTAAGGCTGGAAATACGTCTACCGGACTAACGAATTATCCATACGGACGATCGAAGGGTTATCTCCGTGCAGTGTAATAAAATTGCGCATCACACTGTACTCTTACAATTCAAACATTGTTTTGGCGCAGACTGTGAGGGCTAGTCATCATTTAAAGCCTATTAGAAATGAAGTTATTTTTGATAACGTAAGGTACGTTATATTTTTGTAAAGATTCATTTCAGCTGTCGACCTAATTGCGTGGCCCCAAACCGTGACGCCTACACATTTGGACGGACACCGGCCACGGTTACCGGTACTTCCGTTGTTTTTGTAAGACACTGCATGAAAATTCTTAGATCGTAAGTTATCACGGTTGCTAAATTTCTAATTACTGTCGATAATTCTCTATAGCCATCTTTTTATCGTCGCTTTTAAGCTAGGCCTTGAGAAAAACACAGAAGTCTAAGCAACCTTTATAAGGAGACTTAAACAAATTTATTATTATTATTATTATTAACCAGTCTGATAAGCAAGCTAATATGACACTTTCTTCAAAATATAAGGCCTGAGAGTAATGTATACGATTGGCAAAGAGGGTGGACTGCAGGTATACTCCACTCATTCTTAACGTCGGAGCTAGATGGAGGCGAGTGATCAACGCCACGCCCCGGCTGCATTACTACCAAGAAAAGCCAGAAGCACCTATTGTACAGGAAGCTGGGTGGGCCACAGGGCCGGTCTGGACGATTATGAGAAAATATTTTACCCCCCACCACCACCAGCGTTCGAACACCGGGCCGTCCAGCCCGTAGCGAGTCGTTCTACCGACTGAGCTATAGCGGCCCCAGAGAGTAACAGAACTTTTAGTGTAACTGCCGAGTCCGGATGGTTGATAGCGACAAACGGTTTGGGGGGACATCCTATTCTGTAGTTCGGGTACGCTGGTAGGTAAAGTGAGGGAAAAACACCAGCCTTTAATCAGACATTAGTATTCACCGTGTCCGATACTACTGTCTGATTTCAACAGAATTTGGAATATGTCGACAAAGATTAGAAAATTTTGCAATATAAAATTTCATTACATTCAGTTCAGCGGTTTTAACGTCCTTACATGCAGAATATGAGAAATGGTGAAAACAGACACATGTCTGCCAGTTTCAACTGTGAGCGCGCCAAATCTTCAGTCACGATAAAAGTATCTCAGCTGAAATTCGAAGGCCACCTCATGAACAGAAACCAAGTACTTCAGGCCGTACTGACTGACATAACCTCAATTGTACTAAGAACTTTTTGGCATAATTCTGACATGCCTGCTGCTGTATTAGTGGATCGATGTTTTGCATAAAGGAACTCCATGACGTCCGTTACTAGGTTGCCGTCCTCAACCCCCATCCCCCCTGCAAGGCTTCCTCTCGTGCCCACCTTAGGCCATTGTTCCTTCGTGTCATGGAGTCAATACAATGGCCAGATGACCTTGGATAACAACACTGACGTAGCTTGACAGTGCTGTGCATGAATGAATTATCGCAAAAAATATTGTGCTTGGGGTGAAAAGAATATTGTGTTCAGAGAAGCATTAAGTTTAGTAGCCGAGCACAGACTGTACTTACAATATTGAAAGAATTTAATTAAATAATTCTTTCAATTATTTTCAGGTTCCTCACTCGGAAACTATAATACATATAAAACCAACAGTGCACAAATAACCCCAACTTACACTTAAAAATATGTGTTTTTCTAAATTTCTATTTCTATACATTAATCTTATCCCAATATATCATCACATGATAATCACCCCACCTTCATTTTAATATTATTTTTTATATTTATATATTTGTACTTTATTTTCCAGAATCGTCATTCAAAACCAGCAATTCTTATCTAGAAACTGCTTCTAATATGGAATCCTTAACTCAGCGCCAAATAAAGACAAACATCATCATCCTCCTCCCTCACATATTTCACCTACCAAAAATTACCTTATCTACAATGAAAAATCAACAGATTGCACAGAATAAAGAAAGAACATTCCTTCATCCACTTACTACAAAATCTACCAAAGAAAAGTCACATCTATACAGACACCTCAATTACCTTTAATATAAACCAATTATTTGTACAAATGAGATCTCATGTATATATAAACCACCCATAACCCACTGTATCTTCTTAGTAATTTTTTGATATATGTGTTACTTGAAGATGGTCCCTTTGGACTGAAAAATGTTGTAATACACTGCATACACTAATAATAAAATCCCCTCAGATGTGATGAATGTATTTTTTCTATATAAATATTTTTTTTCTCTCTCTCTTGGCATGATAACCCTCTAGTGGGTCTTGGCCTCCGCCTTATTCATGAGGTTTTGTTTTTTTTGGAATCACACACCACAGTCGGTAGAACTCCTCTGGACAAGTGATCAGCTCGTCGCAGAGGCCTATACCTGACAACACACAACACTCACAACAGACAGACATCCATGCCTCCAGTGGCATTCAAACCCACAATCTCAGCAGGTGAGTGGCCGTAGACCTACGCCTTAGAACACACAGCCACTGGGACCAGCTTTTCTATATACATATATGTTAAATTTCAGGAGACAGAAAGGGCATCCAGAGAAACTGAGAAGATTCTAGAATATACAGACTTTACAACAGAAATGCAGCACATGTGGAATACAAGGGGACAAAACGAATCCAGAGAATTACAGACCTATATCCCTGTTGACTTCCTTCTCAAAAGTCTTTGAAAAGGCCCTGTATACTAGACTAACAGACCATTTTAATACCTACAAGCTACTAGTGGCAAACCAGTTTGGTTTCAGAAAAGGCATAGCAACTGAAGATGCAATTTTTAAACTTACAAATGAAATACTAACAGCCTTAAACTCTAAAACAATGGTTGGTGGTATTTTTTGTGATCTAGAGAAAGCATTTGACTCTGTTAATCATGATATATTACTATCAAAACTACCGTACTATGGAATAAGCGGTAAGGCAAAATTATTACTTGAATCTTATATTCAGAACAGATATCAGAGAGTCCAAATCGCTAACTCATATTTAAACACAACCACAACCTCAAAATGGACTAAAATAAAATATGGAGTACCGCAGGGCTCTATTCTGGGCCCATTACTATTTTTAATATATATAAATGACTTACCCAGAGCTGTGGAACACAAAGCTCTTCCCATAATATTTGCTGACGATACAAGTATACTACTCACAAGCCCTAATAATTCTCAAATGCAGACTGATTTAAATGAAGTCTTTGCACAATTAAATAAATGGTTTAAATCGAACCTGCTTTTACTAAATTTTGACAAAACTTCGTTCGTCCAGTTTACAAATAAAAGCACAAGCATTTTTGACATGCAAATTAAATATGAAGATAAGCAGATACGTACAGCTATGGAAACAAAATTTCTTGGGCTATTTATTAATAATAATCTTTCCTGGAAAACACACATTGAATATATTAAGTCTAAACTAAGCTCAGCCTGTTATGCTATGAGGACAATCAAACCATTTGTAACAGCAAATACTTTAAAAACGATTTACTATTCCTACTTCCACTCTGTAATGACCTATGGTCTGTTGTTCTGGGGGAACTCCCCAGACAGTATAAAGATCTTCAGGTTACAAAAGAAGATTATTAGAATCATGATGGGTTGTAGAAATACGGAGTCATGTAAAAAATTGTTTCTTAACTTGAAAATCCTGCCGCTCCCCTCCCAATACATTCTTTCACTTCTTTTATTTGTAATAAGAAATAAAAATCAATTTCCAGTAAACTCTACGATACACCACTTTGACACTAGACAACATGCGAACTTTCACCAACCTTCAGTAAACGTGACTAAATTCCAAAAGGGAGTGAGTAATCTAGGTACTAAAGTGTTTAATATGCTTCCATCCTACATAAAAATAGAGTCTGATAATCCCAAGAAATTTAAATTGGTCTTACAAAAATTTCTGTATAAAAATTCCTTTTATTCCTTGGATGAATATTTTCAATCTCGGAAAGTTAAAAATTAATAGGAAATTTTAGATTTTGACAAATAAAAGAAAACACATCCCCTTTTCCTTAACTACCAACTTGTATCATAAAAATACATAGTATGTACAACTACATAAATGTTCAAATCACTATCTTTTGTCTCAAAAAGCACCACTAAAAGAATGTTTTTGTATTTGATTATTTTATTATGTCAAATAATTTATATACCATATATTGTAATTGTTTTGTACACTTTGTGTTAATGTGACCATTTTCCATATCCATATGGATTTGCAATCCTGTACGGATCCACGGAAATAAATGATATGATATGAGATATATACTAATCGGATGGTCCCAGGATTGATTCCCGGTGGTGTCACTGGATTTTTCTGTGACATACTCCTGACTGCACCATGGCCCTGGGGTCGACCCATCCCATAGCAAAAATGATTATCAGGAATATTTCCTGGGGGTAAAGGCGGCCAGTGCCTAAGGCTGACAACCTGACCACCTTCATGTGCCAAGCGTCCTGAAAATCTGGGAGCCTAAACCTCCTGGAACTGTCTGGGCCACACCGGGCCTGTTATGGGACTGCTTTACCTTTTTATATCACTGCATACCAAACTGACAGCATCTAGTTGAAGGGCAACTGTTATGTTCTACAGGAAACTGGGTTTAGTTTCTAATATTACAAGAAGGAACTCACAGACTACTATTATCAATCATGGAAGGATAAAATTAGATTTTGGAAAAACATGAATAAGAAATAGGGCATCAAAGTGATGCCTTGTCACTTGCGCAGTATGTAACTGTAGCAGCTCAAGTGCAGGAACATACGTAATTGTAAGGAATATGAGAGGGGGGAAAAAGGTCTCAAAGACAGAGCTGCAAACTTCCACTTTGCACATTCTAGCTTATTGGCATTAGTATTCATAATATTCCAAGCAGACAAGGTGTATTCTAATTTAGATATAACTAAGATAAAATATGACAATAATAAACTATCAATAGTACAAAAGCCATATGTCAATGCACATATGAGTCCCAACATTTTGAGTGATTTAAAAAAGAATGCAGTACCCAAAGAATTCCCAGATCTTTGATGCAGTCAGTATGAGTTGCGCATTTATCACACAGTTTCTAAATATGATTAATTGTATTAAATTCAATAAAGGTGATGACTCCAGTTTTGCCAGCAGCTCACAGACCGTGAATGGAATCAATGTCAGATTGTGGAAGTGTACTGTCATTTGCAGAGCTTATGGAATGAGCAATTTTGAGTGTCAGCAGACAAAAGATATTTTGGGTGCTTAATGGAATTGCAGAGGGCAGTAATAAGTAAATAAGTAAAGCCCAGGGACAGATCCTTGGGGAACACCAGAGAGCACTTCAGAGGATGGCCAATAAATACTGTGGATTTAGACAAAAGAATAACAATGCAACCAACTGATATAATAATCAGAGTCCATAGGCACTAAACTTATATAAAAGAAGTGTACTTGTAACAACAGCAAAGGTACTGCTTAAATCCAAATGGCATCAACTTGTCATTGTGAACAAACTAATGGGGTTACATCGTTAGAAATGTAACAAATTGGTAACAGCAGATTTGCACTACTTGATGATCATCATCATAACCATAATACTCAGTCCAGTTGCTCATTTTTCTTTTCATATCCATTCCTCATCCTTTGCCGTCTCAGTCCACACTCTATAATCACTAATCTACACCTCCTCCTCTCCCTGTACCATTCCTTCCTGTTTGTGGCTGGTTGATGGCTGTCATACTGCTGTACATGCTTTCTGCCACTGTGGGAAAATTAACATTTTCACATATTCTCAGAGATTTCAAACTTTCATGACATTAAAAGGCCCTCGGACATTTGGCATCCTAACCTGAATTCTGTGGGACACCAGGACAGAGTTCTTAAAACCCATGAAACTGGAACAAATGTGATCCCTAACATAAGGCCCACATAATTCATGTTCTGTGCTAAGTACAGTTGTCACTATTGTACATCCTCAGAAACAGTAGGTGATGGACCAGTGGAATAAACTGGTGTAAAAAATACATTTGCCAGAGGCAATAAACATATTCTTTTATAGCCATCAGCCTTGTCTCTACCCTGGTAGAAAGAAACTGGACCATCAGAAATCAGCAGTACATTTGTGTAAATTTATTCTTTGTTATTAGAAAATAAAACAGTCCACTATTTCAGTATTTGTACAGTACATGTGTGGCAAAATGGCACTGAAATAATATACTGCAGCAAGTTGCGCACTTTGGTGAGGGCTCCAGTGTTTACTCCCTTGTAAAGTACACCATGTTATTTCAGGCAGCACAACAGTAACTTTCATTAGTATAAAATCATACACATTTTGAGTTTGAACTTTCTTGATCGCAAGGTCACAAGTTTGTGAGCCGTACATCGGCTCAGGTTGTTGTTGTCGTTATGACCAGCAAATGAGTTTTTAGTGCCAGTCACCGTGACCTACATCCACTCAGGGTTTCTCCGACCCGATTCGTCCCTTCGTCTGGTCATGAGGGGGGTGAAGGTGGAGTTTATGTTTTCCTGTTAAGTGGCATTAGTTTTAAGAGGACTCTTGCCCGAGCCGCCGTAGAGGAAGATCTTAATCAGCGGAGCTCCGAAGGAGGTCGTCGGGAGGTTGTGGTCTGAGACCAGGAGAGCCCGGGGAAAATCGCGGTTGGAGGAAGGAGCTTTCCGGACAACGCTAGCGATGTTGGCCAGACGAGGAAATGGAACTACGATCGGTCGGTTGGAGTCCGAGGATTGCGCTACCCGAGGTTGTCTCTGAGGACCGGAACAGGCGAGCAGGCATATGGTGTGGTAGGAGAAATTAATTTATGTAATTGTTAACTTTGGCTGTTGGTACCATGTACTGCGCGCCTGTTCGCAGGAGACAGTCTTGGGAGTAGCATCCCGAGTCTATTAATAGTTTACGCTGTTTTTATATTGTGTGGAGGTATACTATGCAGTGTAATATATTACAATAATGTGGTTTGTATCGGTAAAGGACTCATAAGCAAGCCGAGCGCTGTTTACTACTGGCATAGGGTGCCGCTAAATAACCTGTCCCGGTTGAGCTGGGCGAGGGAAGGAGCATTTGTATTGGCGTAGACGTGGCCTGCTCGCCCCATTACGATGTTGGCGTAACGTAATGGTATGATTGGGGAAAACCCCTAGTGTGATATTGTTTACGCATGTTCAATTCTTAATGGTCTTATCCTGTTTGTGTTATATGGATGGTTTTACGGCCAAGGCATAGTTGTTAAGACTGTATATATTGTGAGCGTATTTTGGTTAATCATTCATTCCGGAGAACTGCTAAGCGTGCTGGTCTTGTTGTTTGGGTACCTTGTTAATTTTATTCAGGCCAGTAATGTTCAGTTGGTTTACCAGACAATTTGCTTGTATTTTTCTCTGTCACTTCTAGTGTTGTTTACGCTCTTTGTTTCATTGCCTTGAGTGGTTGCTGTGGTTGAGTATTTGTTTATATTTTCTAATATATTCATATTCTGTTATATCCGCTGGTAATTTATGTTGTGTACACCTAACCCTCCCACAGTGTCTGAATATTTTCGGGGCTTCAGGCGTTCGATCGGTTGGCGGTGGGTCAAGGAGTGCGGGTCCTCAATTAAACATCTAGTGCGGAAGGCCCGCTTAACGGGCCTTGCGAACCTGAGGGCTCTTTTGTATTTGAAAACAGCAGGTATGCATGTGTCCGTGTGTGTGTACACAGACAGTGGTGCAGCCACACTGGATGGCAGGATGCAAAATGACCGTCTTACATGAAGAAATTTTATTTGATGTGCTCAACAGATTTTAAATTATTGATCCAAATCAAAGTACACTGTATAAATGATGGTGATTTTTAAAGTCTTGATTTCTGTTATGAACGGCCATTCTCACTACGTACCCGCAGCCCCAGACACCTAGCTATGCCACTGGTCTGAAAGAATACCAACTCTGTATCACGTCTGCTGTTACGGACTGACTGAGGGCATAGAAGTGAAGCCTGGCTGTTGGATCACACGACTGTAAAGTTAACAGCACTCTACAGTGAAACATTGGTCATCCACCTGTCAATCAACTGACCCCTATATCAACCAACCTGCCCTTCCTAACATCCTCAGCAAGTATCTGAGGCAAATCCAACTTATTGGTGCATATAAACTTCATTCAGCATTTAGATAACATACTGTTCTGTATTTTGATGGTCATTTAAAGAGGCTACCTAACTACATTTGCCTAGTGATAATATTCAGGCTGGCCTATTCTGTTTATACCTACATAACATGGATCAAACTTCAACAAATAGAAACCCTTCAGTCTTAAAGTATGGTTTAGGACTTCTTTTCTTATTGTGTATCAAAATTATACTGTTTAATCTAAAACAATTATTGTGTTAAACAGAAAATTCCCACCTACAAACAATTACAGGCATTTTATAAGACTCTTGTTAAAATATTTTAATTCGTGAAAAATATTCCACAAAATGAACCCTTAAATGCATTATCACACCAGACAATTATTTACAGCATTTCAGTATTACAGTGTTGACAGCAGGAGCTATTGACAGATTTTCATCCTTGCTGAAAAGTATTATCAACAGATGGACATCTGCCTACTGAGAAGTTAGGTGCTGGGAAGCAAAACAGTCCTAGCATAATGCTGACTTATGTAACAGGGTTTTGTTTTTACAAGCAAAATTGTTTGTGGCACTTCCTCATTCAGGTAATGATAAAAGTGTGAATTTGCTGGTGGAATAGAATTCTTTAACCTGGCACCCATGGCAACAGACAGGTACCAAATTATCCAACATTCTGATTACTCAACAATACCTACACTTACCAGAGATTTTACAGCTGTTTTGTTAATGCTCCTACATTTGGGCTGCATGAATAATAATAGCAGTATTCCATTTGTATATATGCTGCTGGTTTAGGGTCATCAGGTTCCTTTTTTTTTGTGTGGGGGTGGCGGGGGGCAATCTTCTCAGTTACTAAAGAGATGCTGAAGGACAGAGAGACTGTGGATCAGGAGTCTTCATAGCTGAAGCAGATGACAGAGCAGGAGAAAAGGGGTCAGGAAACAACACACCAGTTGATGTGGAGACACCCTTGGTGGCCTTTATGGAGGACTTCCACACTTGGGGACTATTCCTTAGCTGCAGAAGTATCAGGATTTTTGGAGGATCAGCATTCAGTGTAAAGGAATTCTATTGTAAATGGAGAATTTAAAATGAAGAACACAACCAAACATCAATGTGAAATTTCATGTTCCAGTCCCATTACTTGTTACCCAGTATTTATGTCTCATCTATCAAAGAAAATCAAATGACTGTCACTCATATTCCTTGATTTTTACTATTACTTTAACAAATAATATTTTTGTATGTACACCACGAAAATGCAGTGCATCCTTAGTGTGTTGGGTGAACTGAAGAAAAATCAAAAGTAATCCTACAGTACAGTTATGCTTTCGAACAAATACAAATTGTAACATGATGATTTGTGTGACATTTCACTTGTGTTCTTTGTGACTTCGGGCAACAACACTAAGGTGTGGGGCATCAGAGACAAGTAGGCCAGCATCAACATTCCTGGAACAACTACTGTTTGGGGACAGAAAGTGAGGCAGATGAATCATGTCTCACCAAATCCTGTAAGCAGAACCAAGATGAGGATTCAGGTCTTCTGTGATGTGACACAGTGCTTTGGGTTGAGTGGTGTCAAATGTTGCAGAGGAACATAACGTCAGTTCTGCTTGGATTGTTGGACACTTGAAGATGTAGGTACTGTGTCTGTTCAGAACTTTGGAAACCATTTGCCAAGTGACACTGTGTCACAGACATGAAGACCTAACCTCAATTACTCACTCATTCATCTACCCAGTCCACAACCTACCAACCACACTAACTGCACTATCACAGCTCCACTGTTACAGTCTGTCTTGTCCTGAATGTATGTGTCATATTTGTGAAAGACTGATTTTACAACAGCCATTTCTCATTTAGGAAGAAATTAATCTAGCAGTAATACGATACTGGATTAAAGCAAAAGGGAGACAATGACTAAGCTGATTTTAACTTTAAGTTTACAGTTCGGTATGTTATTTAGCTACAAACTCTGTGCCTGTCACATGACAGGCTGCCATTATATTCAGCCACTATTTCACTCTAGTTGTGCTCCATGTACAGCTGTTTATGTGTGACTTCAGGCTTCTACCACAAAGTAGATCAAAACTGCACTGTTGGGGGTTATTGTGCAGCGAGTGGTGGGAATTTATTATCAAAGTAACATTCCCTGAACTTGTTGGTGCAAACCTGCTGAATATACAACACAGCATGCAAGGCTGACAGGTGCACTGTGATGTTTAGACAATTTACGGCACACACATTGTGTCCATTACAAATGCATTACGCACCAAAAGTCATACAAATTAATAAAAGCCTGTGATTGGTTGACCGCACTTTGGCCATCTGTAATGAAAAATGTGAAGTGCAAACTATATCACGTCAAAAGATGTCTAAAGACGCCACACATCCTCCACGTGCAACGCAGTTAAAACTGCAAGAGCTGAGGGTGAACTGGCAAAGCCATATTTTTGCATAGAGGCAGATTTCATTGTGACTTCTGTAGCATAATTCTGCTTTAAGAAGACTTGAAAATTTACAACACTTTTCAAATTTACGCAATAATTTTTGGTGAAATGCAATTTCACTTATATTTTTCATGTGAATACTCACATTCTGTAGGATGCTAGCAGAAAGTGACATCACTGTCACACATTCAGTCAAGTGTATGGACTGATTACATCAGTGATATCATCATGCAGCTCATTTAGTTTCCTCTTCAACAGCACTGGCTATTCTTAATATGAGCAAAAAAAAGTAAACCTACATCACCTAGTGAAATCCAAGTTAAAAACTGGTAAAAGACAGTTGGTACTGAAGAGAAATTCAATGCAATGAGCTACACCAAAAAAGGGTGAATGAAGTGTTACATGTACTGTAATGTTAGGCTTGCTCACAGTAGCATACTGACAGTTTGCGATAATGCTGGCAGAATTAAAGAAAGGGCTTGGTATGAAAAGGAAGTGTTTGTGTAGCATGACTACCACAGTACTATTGGAATTGACCGTACCAATAATGTATGATGTGGGTGTCCAAAATTTTTAATGCATTATGAATAAATAAATATATTGTATACAAATATACGTATATTGTATATAAATATATGTATATTGTATATAAATATATGTATATTGTATATAAATATATGTATATTGTATATAAATATATATACATTACACATATACTCTATGGCTACTTTATGTCTACTAATGGTATAGTCAAGCGGCTTCAGTGGTCTAGAGGTGAGCGTGCTGGCCTTTGGTACCCGAGTTCACAGGTTCGAACCCGGCCGAAGCCGTCGGATTTTTCGGGTGAAAAAATCCTCAGCGCGCCTTCCTTCAGAGGGGAAGTGTAAAGCCGTCGGTCCCATGTCGTAAATTTACGGCATGTAAAAGAACCCAAAAGTGACGTGGAAGTCACCACTTTCGGCAAAATTCTCAGCAATTTCTCGCCCACAGTTCCACCTTCTGCTACTGGGGTTCGCTTGTATCGTTTCAGATGCTGGGGACTCCTTGTGGTGAGAGTTGGAATGTTCTAAATCACTGGTCCGCCAGGTTGGGGTTTGACATGCTGCTGGCAATGGCACTCTGTAAAAACCTTCCTGCTCAGAATACTCAACGGTGGTTGAGCAGGCCAAAACCCACAAGGGTTGCAGAGCCGACTGAAGAAGAAGAAAAAGAATGGTATAGTCATGCAGTATATATGATGAGGCTGTCAAACCTCTAACCCCTAAAAAATGCACTGTTTTAAATAGGAATTCTGTGTTCAATTTGTGTGATGTTCTCCACACAGGTAACCCTGCTGTAAAACAAGACCTGCCTACATTACATCTCCTCCTGCCACTGCTGCAACAACCCTCCACTGTCACTCCTGCTAATAACATATGAGACACACACACACACACACTCAACAGAAAGTAATTATCTGTAGTATATTGTAATTTGTCTTGCTTAAAACTTAAGCAAAAGGACTCAATTCCTTTTAATGTTGCAAACAGAAACATGCCTCTTCTTCTTACAAACAAATCTTCATTTTAAAACTTCTCTTAAATTTCAGTAATAAAGTTAATTTAAATGCTACAGATAATTTATAAGGTTGTTAGGAAATTTTTCTAAAATACTAACTAAAACTCTTAAGCTTCATCTCTCAATAACTGTTGGACAACAGTATAATACTTTTCAACAGTTTGAAGTTATGAAACCTTAAGCTTCACTGCCACATTTACAAAAGCTTACCATCACACTAACATAAGCTACTTGTAACTGTCATCACTTCACACAGTATTGCTTAACCCATTGGAACACACAGTCGTCTCTGACGCGACTGGTCTCGCCATTCGTTTCAATACGCAGTCGCCTGCGAGACGGTTGAGACATCGTTGTCGTTTGCTTGTAATTCTAGCTTTCTGTCAGTAGATGGCATGACATGTCT
>Ga0209629_10001481_pt1 | contig 14953 bp, 8 predicted proteins | sample TergutCu122P5_FD_187286 | JGI IMG/M metagenome (GOLD analysis project Ga0209629, IMG submission 187286) | Cubitermes ugandensis P5 segment gut microbial communities from Kakamega Forest, Kenya - Cu122 P5 (SPAdes) (version 2) | ecosystem: Host-associated > Arthropoda: Insects > Digestive system >...
TCAAATGCATACCTTGTTCCTTTTAAGGTCAGTGCACAAATATCATATCTATGTATACTGCTTGAAAATTTTTGTCTTGCCACCTGGGATTCTAGCAAGTTTGATATGCATTTATAATCTTTATTATTGGTGCTGCTTGAACTGCCCATGTCATCCACTTCCTTTGATCACTGTAATTCAATTTGACAGTGCTTCTCAGTGTGCTGTTTTCCCCATCTTCCTGTTCCTTCCTGTTTCTTAGATCATCCTCAGAAATTTGTTGTTCAATCTTCATAATTTGCAAAGTAATGTAATGTGAAATCTTCTATCTTTATATGCACCTATTTTCATTCAGTTTTAAAGGATTCTGACATTGGTATACAGTCATCATCTTGACTGAAATTGTGGATGTTTTTCTTCATCTCAGGCCATAAAAACCTATAATGTTTCAGAGGCTGGATGTGCAGCTTCTCTTAATGCGTCCCACCAGAGTAAGCCCTGCCCTTTCCCATACTACCCAGAGACAGGCAGATCCAGCTTCAAAATATTGCGGGTTTTTGTAGCCTGAAATTAATCCTGTCCCAGATTTCATTAATGCTTATGAACTATTTTTATTTTTTTTCATTTTTTAATTCACAGCCTCCACACTGAGGTTGGCTCTTCACAGGACAGGCAAACATTTGTATGCCACATATTGTATTAAAACTGTAATATTTAAAAATCTTTGTAAGATTCATCTTGTTATTCAACAAAGTTCACTCATTCTGTAGTTCCTCAAATCACACATTTTCATTGGAAAAATATACAAAATATTATTTTCATTTTATATTGGATGGAGAACCTAGAGGTAACAGACTGCTTGGAAGACCCACTCGTAAATGGCAGGATAATATTAATATAGATGTTAAAGAAGAAGGATGAAAGAGTGAAGTGGGTTAATCTGGATCAGGATAGGGACCCCAGGTAGGCTCTGGTAAACACATCAATAAAGCTTTTGGTTCCTTAAAATTTGACTAACAAAGTAAAGTTTTTTTATGGAGTGGATGTCTGCTTGTTCTTTATCTTAACTCTAGAAGGAATGACTGGTCTGTTTCATTCCTTGATCACTTTACCCCTGGGGAAAGAGTTTCCTGTACCCTTTGAATAAGAGCGATGGTGGGCCCCAGAATGGTTCTGGGCACTTCTACCTGGAATCAAATCATAATTCCTAGGATTTGAAAACCATAGCCCAGTAACTATACAAATTGAGTTATCCTGGCTTGTCTTTCTTGATTAGCTGAGGAACTGTCAGCTTCTTACAAAGGTTTCTGCTTCATGGATTTGATTTAAATTTTCTGTTTGGTATGAAATGCATGCACAGAATCAAAATAATAGATTTATAAATCCATAGACATTAACTTTGTTGGTGTCACAGAATGTTATCTGCTGTTAGGCTGTTGTTTGTAATTAATGAACATAATACTGATATTACCATGTAATGAGCCTACTGGTAGGAATTAAGCTTACTAGATTACAACAGTTAAAGTAGAAAATAAAGTGCTCAAGTTTAACTGGACACATTTATACCAGTCCCTTTTGCAACAGAAGGTAGAACAGTGTATGTTATCTTTGTATCTTAAATTTCATGCCAGAGTTTATGCCTTTTGACAGATCTACATGTGAAGCGTATAACCAAATTACATGTATTTAAAAAAAATGCTACATGAAATTTGGAAACCTGAAGAACAATGCAGTATATATCATATGACTGAAGTAGATCACTTGGACTGCCAAGTGATCTGGTCATACATATATGACTATGATGTCATTGTTTGACAGTAACCTATACTGCACTTCCCTGGACTGTAATTTGCCTCATACATAAATTTGCTTTGTAAGATATATTAATCCAGATTGTTTAAGCTATTAATAAGCAGTCACACATAACATTCCAGTATATATGTAAATCATAAATATTCCTTTATGAAGTTTTGGTAATGGATAATCTGAAAGCATTGTTTGTTCCAGTTAAAATCCAACTCTTCATAGCTTATCTTGCAGAAAATACTACTTGTCAGACATAAAAACCTATTAGTACAACTGCTGTAACAGAGCGGAAAACTGGTATGTGTGTCATGTAGCAGCTGCAACAATACCACCACCACCACAACAACAACAACAACAACAACAACAACACGACCAGTGTATCGTGAATTAGTGGCTTTTCAGAAACTCGTGGAACATATTACTTAATTGGGAAGTGTTCAGCGTTCAGCATTTGAGCATTCTGACTTCTGCTTTCGATTTGGTGTGAGGTTGCAGTGTCCATACCCCATTTCACCACTAAGAGTCAGTGGTTTCCGTGTAATAAGAGGTGCACCTTCTTCAGGACAGACTGTCAAACTGTAAAAATGAGTAGGATTTATCATCATCATCATCATGTCTATAATTGTTTAGTGCCTCAGTTCTTAATCCAGTTTTATCTAAATATTCAAAAATATAATACACATTTCTGTTCTAATATCCAGTTAATGCAACTATACAGTTCAGGAATAGCAAGCCCAATTAAGGGAAAAAATATTATACCTCATGGTAAGTTTTTAGTATTGTTTCAGAACTTCACCAAACAATATGTACCTGTGTCTCTCCTCTATACTCTCTATCTGCATCCAGCCAATATAGATGTGAGGTGTGAGGAAAAATCTCCATGTCAATGGATTTAGTGGGTTTGTGCGGTATTCCCATTGCAGTATGACAGACTTCAGTTTTCCTACAGGATCTCCAGGAACTATCACTTGATGTTCACTCCCTGGTTCATAATACTGCACCCTGAAAAAACAGAAGAACTTTGAAAACCTGCATGAAATATAGCAATCAACATATTTTAGTACAGGTTGTCAGGTTTTCATGTCAGGTTTATTATGTTCTTTTTGGTCTTTGCATCATATGTTTGTTCTGATGTTTCATAGGAATATGTTTTCCATCTTCAGGATGACTGAATTTGGACCAGGTGGATGCAAGTGAAGCCTGTTCCTCTGTAACATAGGAACACAGGCTTTACATTTCACCATGTAAAAACCAGAAGACAATAATTTGATTTAACAGTTTTTTTTTCTTCTTTTTACACTTGCACTGTGTTTCATCCTATCTTGATATTTTTATTTAAAGGACCATCCTCTGTCTTCTGGAGCCTTTCCAGTCTTCCTTCCTTTGCATGGATCAAGCCTGTTGGATGTGCAGCTGACCACCCACCTCTGCCGGGTACTGATGTCTATAATCTGTCTAACATGAGCCCCATCTGTTGAAATTTGTAAATTTTATATGAGGATGATTTAGTCTGTTTTGAAATATTGACATCTTAAAATAAAAAGTTGGATCTAATATGTAACCACAATGAGCTCTGTTGGTCAATTTAAATAGTTAATAAATATGCATATTTGTGCTTAGTTTCTGGAAAGTATTAAGATTTCTTTCAGTATATCCATATTTATTTCCTTTATGTGATGATTAATTTGAAACTTTCGCCTTTTTGCTTGTAAAAATGCAGGATCCTGCATATTGGCTAAGTTACAGGTTAGATTCTATTATATTCGTATTTATTACATGCTAAAATCTCATGTTACACAGAAGTTCTTGACTTTTGTCTTGAAGCAGATGCAGTAAATTCTCATACCTCCTTGACTCAACGCAGTTTTAACCAAATATTTGCTTATGATAGGAGAGGTAGTTCTGTTCTTGGCAATCTTGCAGTCTCATTTCTTATATTTGGAATGTCTGTAAATGTCCTACACAGTGTCTGATTCTGGTAGGTGAGATGAAGAGGATGAAATTTATTAGATTTTTATGTTTCTTTTCCCTTTGTAACTTACATGATGTGTGAAATGAGCGATGGTGATACTTACACTGCTGATAATTGTATTTCTTTGGTAGCTCCCTTGTCTCCTTCTATAGTAACCCAGATAATACCAATTTCTCCTCCATGAAGTAGACTTTTGCACGAGTCAGATATCTTCCATTTAACACGGTAGTGATGACCTGGGTGACACAATTAAGGTTATAAAGTAGATTTTAGAATCATTATGATTCACATTTACTTATAACTGTAAATACTGCATCATCAGTATTAAAACTGGGGCTTGTAAATGGAATGGAAAATATTTTGAAAGATTCAAGATGGAGTTAAGAATAACTAGTCATTGCCACTGCAGAGCTAATCTTTGAAACGTGTTTGCTCATATTTGAAGTTGATGAATTACTTCTGTTTGGTAAATAGTGTCCACATATCACTACACCACTGTAAAATTGTCATTGTTATAACAACATTTCATTTCATCCATGAACTGTGGTTAGTATTTGCTATAAAAAAAAATGTTCTTAAACTGTGATTTAGACAATGAAAGTAAATAACTTACTCTGTGGAGTGGAGACCTTTTTGAGAAGCTAATAGCTACTCACCTGGTTAAGAAATTCACTGACTTTCATGGAACCTGAAAGTTCATCACTATATTCACAAGAGCTACCACCGGCACTTGTTGTGAGCCAAAAGAATCCAGTCCCCCTCCTACCATTTTGTTTAATATCCTTTTTGATTAATTTGATGGTTGTCCTCCTGTTGTGTTTTCAGTATCAACAAATAACTGAATACATATTGTGGCTTAGCTAGATCTTTCAATACTTATGTGGGCTATTGTATAAAATTTTTATAATAAAGGTAAAAGCCTACCCAAAAATATACACTTAGTTTATGAGACTGTAATGTTTCTCCCATGTGTGCCTATATCTCCGAACTGATCTCAGGCCTTCTGGTAGACAGGTTGCAACAGAATTTGTGCCACAAAACAAGTATGAAAATTAAGTAACTAAACATAAGAACATAGATACAGCACTATCCATTAGGGAACTATATTAAGACCATGGGGTTTACAAATTCTATAAACAAAGAAAGATCATAATTGTATAATATAAACCAACAAACTGCACCTTTGTTAAACTAATATTTTAGTTTTAAGAATGTCTTCTTCAAACCCGAGGGTTCATCTTCAAGAAGACGGTTGCATGTACGGGTATGGTATAATTTGTCTACATGCCACTGGTATAAGCTGTCTTGTAGGTTGAAAACTACAAGACTGGACTTTCACAGAGGGCTTCATTATGTTTCTACCACATTTTTCATCTCTTCCTCACCCCATCAACCCAACCCAAGTGTAATAACCTTACCAGTCATTTATTGCCCATTATTACAGACTGCATTATTTGCAAACCTCATTTTGTATTGCCACACATCACAGTGACTTGGCTGGCATCCTTGCTTCATATTTGGGAGGTATCCAGAGATTTGCCCATTTGACATTTATCGTGGTTCTACAGCCCCTCCAGGCAAATTATAGAAGAGTGTCTTAAATTCAGGTCATGATCACTTCCATATTTTTTCCAATTTATTGTTTATAAATTATCCGATCAACTGATGCCATAAATGTATGTATCTATATCTGTATGTGATAGCTACTTGAATAAACCAAGGTGAATAATAAACCCATTTAGCGCTGAGGTTAAAGAAAAAGTAGAGCTGTACCTTTAATCTGTCTTTGTACCTACGTGACAGGTTGCAGAGTGAACTGTGCTTTTACTTCTATTTATGTATTGTTTCAATGTGGCCTTAAGTGTATGACTTACGACAGAAAGGTGCATCATCTCCTGTCATCATGAACAACTTGATATGAGAACGAGGTGGTGGAAGATTAAGTGGTGAGCCATATGCTGCTCCATTCCTAAGATATGAATCTGCGTGTAGTCCTAACTTTGTTTGGAAAGGGCACTTGTTGCCATCAACACAATTGAAGCAAGAGCCATTCTGGAATTCCTCCCAAGAACCACATTCTGTACCCATAAAATAACAAGGTCCTGTGTTGATAGAGTCTGTGAAATACTGGTAGCTTCGTATGTGGTTGCAACCCAACATATGTCGAATACCTATAACAGAGCATAGTGGTTAGAATGTCAGTCTAATGTAAAGGAACTGCATGTGTGACTGCAATACAGATGCAGGCTGGATGGAAATAGATTTTGCAAATGAACTTTACTACCATGAACACTTTAGTATATACAAAACTAATACAACGATTAATTGAAGTGGTTGTATTACACACGCATGCACATGAATCTGTCTGCCCCGCTCACACACAAACATACACAATCTAAATGGTATAGAGTCTCAGTTTTCATGGTACAAGGGACATTTTTGTATGATATCTGGGTTTCATTTCTATATCTTTGCTGGAAGGTACGTGGAGATATAAAGGGAACACTTTGACAGTCTGTGTCCATATGTGAAATTCCTAAATGTAATTTAGATACACTATTCACTTTGCCATGAGCCTGGTTGTAAATAGGTTGGACAATTTTATTGGTTGAACTAATTTTCACCGTGTATTTCTCTCAGCTATACTAGTTCTGTGCAAATTCTAATATAGCATGACAAAGTAATACTAAAATTGACCACACCAGTTGTAATGTAGTAGAACATAGTGGCTATATAATTTTGAATTAGATTCTGTGGAACAAATAAGATGGCTAGAATCAGTTCTAGTAAAAATGAAATGTAGATTTCAACATCCACCTCCACAAGATCACCATTATTTTATAATGTTACTTAAAATTTTTAAAGTTTTAATTTACAGATTTTACAAAATCTTCAGACTCTATTTTAATGTGTAATACGTCTTGTAATACCTCCATTTGATGTAAGGCGAGATCTCGTCCATAACATTTATGGCATTTTAATATATATATTTCCTATATGATTTTGTATTCAACCTGAAGATGGCTTTTATAGCCAAAACATGTTGCTGATGATTAATTACATACAAAGTTGTGCATAGACTTGATTTATATTTGTTTTATTTACTAGTATATTTAAAATACAATGGGGACACCTTGCCTAAAAATTTTATTTTAGGTTAATTTTTTTTTTTTTCACCCAACACAACTTCATTAATTTTCAGGTCACACATTGATTTAACCAAGAAGTGATCCATCAGATGCAGGACTAAACTTACGGATATTGCATATAATTAGTATAATTCTCAGTCCTGATACCTTAGTCAATACAGTAATTGACTAGAGTCTGGACAGCCTTTGCCAAAATAGGTGAAGAAGTGAAGGAATTTTTCTCTTCATTAGTAAGCTCAGATAATTCTGGAACCTGACCGTTTTCCTATCCTGTGGTTACCTGGGTCTTTTTTCTCATGGGCAAAGTAGCCAAATACTCCAGGCAGAAACATTCATACTCATCTAGTGTTAATATTTTTACAGTATGTGTTGTATAGAGACAGCTTGCTCTAATGTTTAATGAATATGCTGTAATTCATTTGTTCTCTTTCTGAATTCTAATAGTAGTCAGAAAAGTATGGATTTTCTCAGATACAGAACTTACAGGTTGTAAGGTTTTAAAAAAGATTGCTAGGGAGGAGAAAACATTGCAGTCCTTTTACACTGAATTTGCTAGTAAATTTGTTCCATGTATGAAAATATAAGAGGGGGGTTTTACAAATTAATTACCTGAATGCTGATCATAAAAGAAAATGCAGATTAGAAAGGATGTGCATAACATATGTGGTGCATGAAGCGTAATGTAAAAAGTGATAAAACCTACACCAAAAAGGTATGATGTTAAGGCTAATACACATGGAATCAAGGAACTAAATTATAAGGGCAGAGGCAGTTGATCTGGTAAATTTGCTGGTGGTTGAACAGTCAATATCAGAGGGCACTGAATGTATGGCTAAGTGTAATCACGCAGTATTTTACCTCTATAGAAGCTGCCACTCTCTTTTGCCACATATGACAGAACTCCTTCACGACATCCAGGTTGTTCAATTCCACCATTAGGATAGAAATCCACATGTCCAACTGGCTCACGGATGCCTAGTCCTCCACTAAGGAATGGACCAGCATCTGTATGAATTACATCTACAAAATCTGCGTCTGTTGGATCTAGACGAACAACTGGATCTGTTTTACTGAAGTGTGGTTCTGCTGGGTCCAGACCTGAAAGAGCAATAATAGACAAAACTTGATTTTTATTCCAAATTCAATGGTACTGAATTCAGTACATTATTTTCACAAGGGTTATTTGATAAATAAGTGGAAAATGTGTACTGTCAGGTTATGTGTACTGTAATGTTAATCATTCATCGTGAAACTATGGGATGCCTGTCTGAACAACCACAGGGTATATGCTGAATAACATGGTCATCATGCCGTGCAGTACATTCAGCTAGCATATTTATCAAACACTGTAGGTGCATATAGTCTGCTTATTTGTCAAACATCCCTTATATATGACCAAGTTCTGAATGCTGCAACAGCAAATAAGGTAGAAAACTAGCCTTAGGAATGGTGAATAAATGAATTACCCTTATGCTCATGTTTTATCAACAGAATGTGGGACAAAATTGCAACATAAAGACATCTAATAAATCATTTTAAAATTAGTTAAACTTTGAATATGTGGGAACAACACCAACAAATGAAAATTTTGTTCATAAAGACTTCAAGAACAGATGAAATTAGGGTAATGCTTGCTACCATTCTATTCTGTTTAGCCAATTTTAAATGATTCATGATTACGCACTGCTGATTCATTATGAGAATAAAACCAACAAGTGCCTATAAAAATATATGAGTTTATTCAACTATAGACCTCGTAAACCACCTACATGTTTCTGCCACCCATTGTGGCCATCTTCGCGGAGATATTTTTCAAAGAATGTATTGCAAAGAACATCAAAACCAATTTACACATGTGAAATATTAAGTTGGATTTATAATGTTTAAAATATGTTACAATATAAAGTACTGATAAAATTATTTGTGCTAAATTGTGTGAGGGAGGGGTGTTCAAGAGCTGTGTATCATATCACCATCCAAGCAGTGTGGTGTTGTTGTGTCTGCCAGCCTCACTCCATTCTTCATGATGTTATGGCACTGCTTGGTGTAACCGTTGATGGTGATTTCAATGTATTTGGGTGTTAGATGGTACGATCTGCATAATTTGTTAAACCAAATTGCGGCATTGGTTCTATGTAAATTCTCCTTCGTGTTTTTGTAGGTGTGTGTAACTTTTGCCTGTTGGGCACTTATCAGTTTTAAATAAATCATGACCATGCACTGATGATTCATTATGAGAATAAAACCAACAAGTGCACATGAAGATATGAGAATTTATTACACTATAGATGTTGTAAGCCTCTTGCACGTTTTGACCACCTACTGTGGCCATCTTCAGCAGTACATGAGGCTGGCAGATGCAACAACATTACTCTACATGGATGGTGATGTGATATACACTGCACTTGAACACCTCTCAATCATAATATTTAGCACAAATATTTTTATCTGTATTTTGTATCTTAACATATTTTCAACCTTATTCTTCACTCTTAATATTGTATATTTGTCAGTTGGTTGTGTTGTTCTGTGTAATATGTCCTTCAAAAAACACCTCCCTGAATATGGCCACAATAGGTGGCCAAAACATGTAGGGGACCTATGATGTCTGTATAGCGTAATAAATTCATATATTTTCATATACACTTGTTGGTTTTATTCTCATAATACATATTTTGTCTTTGTCTCTGCTATCAAAAAATGAAAAGAATAAAGTATATAAAATTATAATTTTGCCAGTTGTTTTATGTGGGTATGAAACTTGGTTTTTCAAGTTAAGAGAAATGGATACTGGGTTTTGGTGTGGAAGGAAGGAGAGCACTTGCATGACACAGGCATAAATGGGAGGGAAGTATTAAAATGGATGTTTAAGAAAGAGGATGGGAGGGTGTGGACCAATTACATCTGGTTCCACATGGAATGAAAATTGAAGTCCTATAAAATGCAGGAATTTACCTGAGGCATTATTAGCTTCTCAAGAAGGATTCTACTCTCGTAATGAGTTCCAGATTTTGAATAAAGCACGCTAAAGAACAAGGTATTTGGATACCCTAATTATCTTTTGTGTTGCATTTTGTTTCCACAAAATTTTATCAATGCATTGAAACTAAATATTTTAAACAAATCTTGCACCATCTTAGTACCTACACGTAAATTCTCATATTTTTGTAAAAAGATGTTCCAGCAGGTATACTGCTTCATTTGTGATGTATATTTTGTTTCAATGTTTTCCAAGGAAAGGAAATTTAGTGGTAAAGAAATTCCAAAGAAGGGATTATCAGAACATAACTTTTGCGCATGTTTCACCATGGACTTCACCCTTGGTTCCTGATACAAAATAAAAATGCGTAAAATTTTAATCTCTGTATGAAAGTGCAGTCACTGTTTGACGTCACAAGACTGTAAGTTAACTGATGGGTCATCTCACTGGTTCAGTGAAAACTGAGCACAAAGTTCTTTACTATTTATTGACTATATTATTATATTATATAATCATCTGAAAGTTTGTTTTAATATGAAATACTGCCAAGGGCTTCAGTAGTTCAAATATGTTATGAAATGTTCATGAAATGCAGTAGGATTTATATATAATTAAATACAATTGACTTTTGTTATATATTCTCTCCTACAAAAATAAAATTGGTATTATGATCCATATTTATCTAAAGTTCATGGGAATTGTTTTTGCTTTCAAGTGCTGAAATTAGTGGTGAAATTTAGAATGTACAGAGTAGTGACTGGTGAAAGAAATGTGTCAAGGATTCAAAGTCAACTCTAACAAAATTCCAGTCCTATCAATGGCATAATTTGATTGATCCACTCATTTAAATATAGAGGAATTTTTTTGAACATTGAGTACAGTCAACATGATGACAGCAATGACAAATGGGAAATTATAAATGTGTTTACATATTTAAAATGAACTTTGACCAGGATGTTAATAATTACATATTTTAAATGACCTCAATGACAAAGTAGTAGACTATGAATTTAAAAACTACCGTGTTTTGAATACTGGTAAAACCAGTGACGCACTGCACCAGGACAAAGTACACCATCCAGATACAAGTTATTGTGACTGTTTTAATCTCCAGTATGTTTCCATTAATTTAGTGGCAACATAAATGAGAAGTTCTGGGAGTATGGTCCTGAGTTTCAAATGTTCCATTCTATACAGTGAGGTTAGCAAGAAATAAAAATTAATAATTTTATAATACGGCAGCCCACTTTTGTATGTGGTTTCTCTTTGTATGGACACTTGACTATGTTAAATTTGCTTGCATATGAGAATTGGGTACTGTCTTCATTTTCTTACATGTTCAAATAAAAATTATGTCACAAAGAATCTGCCATAAGACCAAAAGTTAGTCATGGACCTTAGCATTGTTATGTTACATTCAGTAAAGGGACTGCTTTAACAAAGATACCACATTTTTTAAAAATCTGTGACTGCACAAATTCCAGGATCTTGCACTTGTGTGCTGGTAGTGTTGTGAGTGTTGTTATTACAGAGAGTAGGAAATTAAAAAGTAGAAGTTTGGGTGATCCCTAGTGTGAACATTTTCACACGTCCCACAAAAATCTGTCTTTTCTATAAATGTTACTGGGGGACAGACAGATATGAACACATGGACAAAATATGTGGCTCTTGATGTGTTAGAATCTCTACTGAGAAGCAGAAATGAATGAATGAACAGTTACTTACTACTCAAAAAATTATATACCATTAAGAACCTGAATTTGTAACAATGTACCATTGGAAATCAATCTTCTGGGATGTTCCACCATGTTGACTGGTATAACATCCCTGAAGATTTGGATCTTTATTAACATCTTTGTGACAACCTCAAATCACTTTAATCCTCCTCTGGTTCATACCCTGAAACAGGTGACTTTAGCCTTCACCCCACAAACTTTTATCTTTAAGACCTGTCTTAGTATTATCCTCCTTGAAACCCGTGTCTTTCAAGTGATCTCATCTTTCACATACATTAGTTACATAGATACAGCACTGTCATAAATACTATAAAACAGAACTTCCTTGCACAGTAGGACAATAAGATAGAAATGAATTCTCAGGTTTTTGAAAGCTGTAAAAAATTAACATTATTTATTAAAGTGCCCATGGGTATATATTGAAGAATAAATTTCTTAACATGTCAGTGCAATATAATCCCTATTGCTAATGATGTTTTCAGTAGCTGAAACTACAGAGTGCTGAAACGTGCTTTTAATTTAAATCTTAGTCTGTGACTTCAGGAAGATACATGTACCTCACAAACAGAAATAACAGTCCTTGCATTGAAAAAATTACATAATTTCCTGTTTCATTTGAAGTGCCTTCTCTTTTATGATGGCCATACAAAGACCAAAACATGATGGTGTTCTAATAAACAAGCATTACTGGCAATTCATGTTTGTATGCTGGTAGTTCTTTTTGAGTACGTTGAGCAGAGAGATGGAACATTTGTGAGAGGAGAGAGAAAAATGTAGGTTTTGTCATAAGGTACTCAAATCTGGTAGAAACATCAGTGGCTGTGATAGTGATTTATGTATTTTATATCTATTGGAACAAAGTATTAATGCCAGCATAAATACTTGCCTGTAATACGTCCCAATCTGTATTTGAAATTTCTGTGTATTGTTTGTCCTGCATAGGCTGCCATATGTGCACCAAGGCTATGTCCAATAATGTGAATGAGCTCTGGTTGTATTCCAACTTGCACCTGAGGAATCAATAGTAAAATTTATGTTTACTGTTTCAGAGTAAGTGACAAAGTAGTGTCCTTTAAAACTGAAAGGGAATTGCCATGTGATATTTGTTTCAGTTGTCCATTGTGCAATGTCAGTCACTCAAAAACTGGGCAGTATGGAATAAAAGAGTGGGTTCAGTTTATTTCTCTAGCAAGAGTCTACACAATAATGTTGTATGAAAACCTTTTCAGGCCATCAACAACATCTTGGTTGAGCTAGAAACCAAAGTTTTATGGATTTACTGTGCCTAAAAAATGTTGGTTTTCAGCTGCACCATGACACAGCTGATCACCAGAGGACATTTCACTTTTTTTGTTCAATACGAAGGTTTCAGTTTTACATAAAAGAGTGTTGCCATACCTCCTGCATACATATAAGATTTCCTCTCACTTCAGTGTCTTTTGCCATTGTTAGGATGCATAACATCCCATCTTTCAGTGTCACTGATGCTGTAACTTGAAAAATAATGGGATATTTTATTGATTATCCAAAAGTAGGTAACGTTGTTCTGTTTCAAAGATGGGTAAAGTATGTATAGAATTGAGGATATTACACATGAGAAACTTTGAGTTTCATGTGGTTCATTCAATATAGTTACAACAGTTCAAGGACGGTAGAATGGACAGGCATGTGAGTCAAATGGGGAGTATGGATAAACGTACATACCTCCAGTGTTGATATTACTTTGAAACAAGAAGTCCAAGACTGAAAAGGACATGGGAAGACAAACTTGAACTTCAGGAAATAGGTTTGGATAATTTAACACTGATTAAAATGGGCCAGGGTAATACTGAGATTAGGATGTGTCCCATACTTTGACATTAAAAATCTAGCATTGTCAGTATTACTGAATTTAAGGGGGGGGAGGGGGGTGTTGGATCAGAGGGAAGTGAAGTATTGGAAGCTATTTTCTTCATTCTGACATTCTTCTGATATACCCTAATAAACCTACCCACTAATGTGAGGTCCTTCCAAAAACAAGTACAAAAGTTTATCAGTTAACTGAGCTACACCACACTGACCTACTGAGGAAAAAAAAGCCTGGAAACCTCCACTGTGACATGTTAGCTAGAAGATGAATATTAGATACTTTAACCACACCATAAACGTCCTGAATGAGTTGAAAAAAACACTAAGAAAAATCTTGTAAGAAGTTCACAGATGTAAATAACTTGTTGCAGAGATTAATATGATTTAATAAAATGATTGCTGGTGAATGTTTTGGTAAACAACTGGTGGTAAGTAATCAGTAGAAGACCAGACTGTGGGAAAGGATAAAACATTTATGTAATAGTAACTAAAGTCCAATGGCAGGTCAATTTGCAATCACAGCATTTGAGGATTTGCGGATATGAATCACTCACATTCAGTTAATGTGAATAAATATGTGAGGTCAGGGCTTCTGGATGGAGCATTAATGAACTTGTAGTCCTAATGTCCTTCTGGTTATTTGGTGCTAACAAAAATCATCTACCACATTTTGAACTAACACATACATACATACATACATACATATATATATATATATATATATATATATATATATATATATATATATATATATATATATATACATACATGATTTTCTTAATTCTTCAAGTTTTTATCATATTGGTCAGTACTATCATGTCAAATTTACAATAAACATTTTATAAAATGAATTAAAAATGTACTGAACAGAATGTTTATCTTCTTTGGGAACTAGTTAAACATGGTGTACCACAAGGCTCTATTCTTGGCCCTTTGCTTTTTTTATTATACATAAATGATTTACCCACAGCTATAGCTAAAAATGCTAAATTGGTGCTATATGCAGATGAAACTAGTCTCATAATCACCAGTCCAAATTATACAGAATTTGTTACTAAGTAAAATAATGTTCTTGATGTTGCCCATGAATGGTTTAAGAGTAACTTGCTGTTTTTAAATCTTAGCAAAACCACATACTTGCAATTTTTAACTAAGAACCGCCAAAAACTTGACTTAAATATCACACTGAGGAATAACCAAATTACTAGCTCTACAAACACAAAATTACTTGGTTTAACTATTGAAGAGACATTATCATGGAAATGTCACACTAATCACATCTTATCAAAGCTGAGTTCGGCCTACTATGCTATCAGGGTCATCACACCACTTATGACAGATGATACCTTGAAAATGATATACTATTCTTATGTACATTCCATAGTAACTTACAGCATAATCTTCTGGGGGAATTCACCACACAGTACTCATATCTTTAAGACTCAAAAGCGGATAATTCGCATTATGACAAAATCAAGGAGAA
>Ga0209629_10001482_pt1 | contig 14951 bp, 3 predicted proteins | sample TergutCu122P5_FD_187286 | JGI IMG/M metagenome (GOLD analysis project Ga0209629, IMG submission 187286) | Cubitermes ugandensis P5 segment gut microbial communities from Kakamega Forest, Kenya - Cu122 P5 (SPAdes) (version 2) | ecosystem: Host-associated > Arthropoda: Insects > Digestive system >...
CATGCTTTGGAGGGTTTGGCGGGAATGGGAGTAAAGCCTGGCCATCTGCCGTGTCACACATGGGGCGCACATCGAATGCGTTTAAGGTCACTATGAAACTGCAAACATTCCTCTTTCAAATGGTAGTAACATCATGTATTTCTGTTCAGTATTTGTGAAAATATGGTTTTGCAAAATCCTCCGATAATTTATACGCACCCTGTAGAATCACAGTGTAGCCAACCGGTTACGTAGATGGAAGCAAAACCAGTTTTCTTCTTAAGAGAGCGATGGTCTTGGAATGAACTTCAGTTGACAATCAAATTGACAGCTGAAGGTAGCGAATATTCAGAAAAAAGACATTGTGTATTATCTCTCAAGAGACTTACATTACTCTAGCATAAAATAAGCTCTTCACATTGCAGGCATAATATTATTCTCCAGACTCATCTTTCTCATTTTAAACGGTTTAAAAATTTTTATTGCAATTTAAGACAAGCTTGGCTGAAAAGGGATGGGTGGTAAGAAGGGTGTTTTCATTTTGCATCGTGCGTTTCCTTTACAGTCCGCTAACTACAGCTCCTTCTCATTGTACCTACAATATAGTTGGGGGAGGGGGCGGAAATGTAGCAAGAAGTGGAGAGTGGGGGGAAACATGCGCGTATACAATGGCGTCGTAGTTCCAGCTGACAAAGGACGGGATAGAACTCGCTCTGCTGATTTACAATAATTGATATGCTAAATGTTCTTTACTCCCTTGTGTACGTGTGTGTGTTTTAGGCTTTAAATCCGCACCCGACCCCACAGGCCTTTTGTTGCCGGCATTTCCATTCTTGCAACGAAAAGACTTCTAACAACATTGTCGGTGATATTATGGAAACACTCTGAAGGACTTTGTTTCTCAAAATACGCAAAGATCCATTTCATCGTCGAGGTTACTTTGGTGTATCTAGAACAACAATGTTTCAACTCACATTTGACTACACAGTATAGTTGTTGTATATCTGAGCTTTGTGATAATTAGGTTTCACAGTGACGGTTGCTGAAAGTTTAAATATTTTGGGAAGTTACATCTCGTAGATTGGTAAATAGTTACTAACCTTTCGAAGGATAGTAATCAATTTGTCGTCAGAGACAAGCAGTTAAAGGAAAACGAACACTATTAAACTGTCTCTTTAGAGCTGCAGATAAAAACTCCGGGCTTTATGCACATATACACTAGTTTGAAGTTCTCAAAACCAACCCATAATCACAGCAGAGGTCTCCCAGTTGAAAGTGACCAGTTAATTCGTTATGTGTGACTGGCTGGAGAGATTATTGACTGGCTGGAGAGATTATTGACTGGCTGGAGAGATTATTGACTGACTGGAGAGATTATTGACTGGCTGGAGAGATTATTGACTGGCTGGAGAGATTATTGACTAAGGTTGCGTTAAATTTCAGTAAACGATAAAAGAATTGACAAGGAGGGAAATCGCTTTGGAAGACTAAACGTATTGCACATTTTATAGAAATTTTTCGCAAGTTAATTGCCTCGTAGAAAATAAAGCCTTGTTTTCGTGAGGACGAACAATCCATGAGTTATGTATGGATAAATTATTACTATTGTTACTTCTCTATTATTATTATTATTATTATTATTATTATTATTGTGAGAGTAATAAGGGACATGTAAATAAACTTTAGGAACAAAATGTAGATGTTACTCTTAAACGTATCGGTATATACAGTAACTGTTTGTCTTTGTAAGGTTGCATCTAGGAACATTCGTGCTTAATTCTAAAATAAAATACTAACATGTGCAGAGTTCAGTATGGTAAACGCAGCCTATCTTCACAGTAGTTCTAGAAGAGTCTCCTGCTAGACTAAATTGGACAATTCAGTACCAAGCTTCTCTAAAACTCTGGTAAATAATTACTTGTCAACATGGCGTCATATCTGAAAAGACTTTAAACCTATACTATATAAATTTCAAAACACAATATCACAAACGTTTACAAAATATATTCCTGAGCATCTCTAAAGAAGTCACTCCAAATATTCGGGTTTTGATGGGAAGGTAATATTAAATTGGATCGAAACCTAGTTACCATAGTGAATATTGGATTAAGCTGGCTTTGTTCATGGTTCGGTTGCAGATTTTTGGACATTTTCGATCTATATAAACCTAAAGATCGGGGTTCGCTGATTTTTATTTTAACCTGCATAGGGTACTTGAAGCGGGGTAGCTCAGACACAATAGTGATTAGACTGTGGACTGGTTGAGCGAGATTCGACTCTGTCCTGTGGCAAGAAAATATCCTTTCTCCAAAAAGTCCTGATTTTCAATGTGGCCCACCCAGACTCTCATTCTAAGGTCATCGGCCTTAAATCACGAGAAGAGTAAAGCTGACCACTCATCTCCATTTAGTGTCGAGATTAAGAATATCTGGCTCTATAACTCAACCACCCCATGTGCCTTGGTAGCGTGGTGTTTAATTACGTAAAGAAAAAAATACTTTTACCCACATCTCCACAAAATTGCCAATCTCCTTGCGTCATTTCTTTACATCTGTACGGTGTCCAGAATTGTCACCCAATAAAACGCTGTGAAAGTGGCTCAACCAGAAGGCAGAGGATGGTCTAGATATAAACTAATATTGTCTAAGAATACCGAAATAATATCTTCTATCAGGTATGGGTATGACAGCTTCCAACCAGAGATCTCTGAATAGTGTGTTCATGTTTATCATTCACACTAACTTTTATTCAGTCTTGCGACGCTGCATTGTTAATCTGTCTAGACCGAAGTCCCAAATCACAAGCAGATGCAGGATGAAACTGCAGCTTTTGTTAGAAATGTAAAGGTTAAGGTAAAGGTAAAATTCTCTGTCTGCGGGCCATGAAGGCTTAGCGGGATTGTTACTGCAGTTCCAATCAAATTTAACTTGCGAACAAGATAGAGGTAAGTGGTTATTTTAATGTCTCGGCTATTTTGCCCATTCGGAAATCGCCGCTTAGTACCCATTAAATATGTGGTTAGGGTGGTCCCTAGAGCCGGACTTGAGGCTTTGGAAAAAAGATAAATCTCCTCTATTTTCCGGGAATAAAACCACGATTCTGTATTCTAGGCCGCAGCATCTTCACCATGCCGAAGAAACTTCCCCAGACCCAGTGTTAGTAAGGCAGGACGTGTATACTTGTGCATCCACTGAATGTGGCTTAGTTGGCACGCAGATCAAATTTGTGTGTATGTGTGAACATCTGCGAAAAAAAATCTATCATCGTCTCACAGACACAGTAACGTGTACAGTCTCTGAGACATATCAATGTGAAACTTGAGAAGGGGGAAAAATTAGGACAGCTGTACACAAACTGAGGTAGAATTCTAGACGTGTCTAGGATGCAGACTGAACTAGGTCACAACCAAACCAATAAGTGGTACCAGTGATATGGCCAGCGTAAGGAAAATGCACTTTCCACAAGCCAAACACAACTGTCACAGAAAAACAGCTTAATTAAAAATGTTGTGCACAAATGACAAGCCTATAAATTCCAAATTTATTAATTGGGTTACTGAAAAACGCCCTTTCAGAATTATATGTCACGTCTAAAGAGAATGGAAGACAAATGGCGAGTGGGTAAGTAGGGATTATTACAACGTATTTCCCCAGGAATGAGCTGGAGAGGTTTAGAAAATTTTTGTGTAAGAAAAAATAAAATTCTCTTCTCTACAAAGAGTCCCGACCGACACTGGATCGCATCTGGCTCCATATCCGAAAAACCGGTAGCTGTATCTCATTATTGCAAGTGTACAACTTTACCAGAACTTCATACCTCATTCTGTAGCACGCATTCAGCAAAGGCCGTAATTTGACTTTGCCTGTCACACAGACAGGGCAAACCCCTGGCCCAAACACAATCGAGGGGTGAAGCAGGTCAATTTACTCCTTGGCCCTAGGTACAGAAAATCTTCGGTATATTGTGCTTTCCAATACAGAGCAATTACAGCCAGGCCACTCACACTGTTGCCCTCCACATTAATGATATTTCCCACGCACTTTCTTCGTGTACACGGACAGACGTCAGGACTTGTGTATTAGAATATAACAACCAGGGACTCACCCGAAGTGCGGTAAGCAGGGTTTCAACACGCCTCTCCCTCCTCCGAAACAGACTCGGTTATATGGGAAACCAATTTTTATTTGATTATGCTAATTTATGATTTAATTTTCATGCTTAAATTTTATGAAAATATTACAAACACTGATAGGAAAATTACATGCCAGTTTGTAGGAAATGTGTGTGTAGTATTTAACAATGCTATTAATTGTTGGAATTATTTAGAATCTGTGACAGATAAAAACCGGAGACATTTACATAAACTTTTTTTTACTTTTTTCCATTCTCTAAATTTGAAAAAAGAAGTCATTTCGGAAGCCGGCTTTTCTTCTGTCTTCAGGCAAAGAAACGCCTAACCTGGTGGACCCCTTAGATCGAGTTATACTTAGCCACTAGCCCAATGACTGAGAATAGCTCGATCTAACTGGTTCACCAGGTTGGCGTTTCTTTGCGTGAAGAAGGAAGCAGAGCCGACTTCCGAAATGTCATTTTTTTAAATTTCGGCGACGTAAGAAGGCCAATAAAGGGAGACTTTGTCAGTGAGTCATAAAACATCGCCAACCCCTATAGTGTTTAAAAACCAGAGCACTATTTGCAGAGTAATTACCCCAGAGCCATTTCCCCCACTTTAAACCCAACATAGACTAAAATGCGATTTTAACTCGGGCCTCACGGTGACAGGGCGACTAGCGACCGCCTAAGACAAGGCGCGAAACAGTTGACAAATACTTTTTTATGTCTTCCGCGATAATTTCTCTAGCGTCTCTGTTCCTAAGCCCCCCTTAACCTCCCACCCTTCAAAGAAATTTTCTGGGTACACGCCTAATAAAGGCAACTGTGTTTGTGGAATTATAAATAACAAAACCATATAAGTTTTGTGATAAAGCAAAATGAGATCATCTTCACCCATTTCTACTAATTTATGTATCATGTACTGCCGACAGAATTCAGCAAAGTTAAACGTTAAAATACCTCTCGCCTAAATTTCGACTTTCAGCAATGGAGAGTGTACTGATTCCCCAGTCACTCCGAATCTGAAGCCCGTTCAGCATTCTAAAAAATGGGTGCCATTATCTTTTAATTAGTCGTGCTGATTCCACCATCACTATTTTCATGTAATAATTAATACCGTCTAAACATTCAGAAACCATAACCACGATCCAAGTGTTCCTGTAGGTTTGGATATTCACGGAACGCCTAAAGTAGCCCATTAATTTCTTTTTGCCTAACACTAAAATTAGAATGGATAATTATTTAAATAATGTAATTTATGGTATACAAACATAAAATAAACTGAAATTATCCCTAAGATATGGCAGCACATGCAGCTGTCGATGTATAGTATTGTGTAACGCAGAACCTTAATTACAAAAAAGTAAATCTTTAGTGTGTTTCTTTTTTTACTCTATGAACAAAGGGAGTCTAGAGAGGGGAGGAGTGAGGTACCTCTCTAACCATTATTGCCACAACACCACCACTACTGTGATTATTACTGTCGATAATACAATTAAAATTTCAAGTAAAATTCAACCAAGGACACATGGGCATTTTATTGGAGAATAGTGTTATATTAAATATCATCCATAATATATACATAACCAAAAATATGCACTTCAATGTTTATGATATATTTTATTCACCAAAATACATAATAAACATTGAAGTGCATTGTGGTGGTTATTTATATATTACGGATCTAATGCACGGAAGATAGCACATATTAAAGTATTAAATATCATATTTTACTTTCCACATTTAATTTCGTACATTTGTTCTATTCAAATCCTTGCAACACACGTGAACAAAACCGTGGCTAAGCTGTTGATAACTACTGTTCTAGAATGCTTTCAACAGTGGAGTCCACATTCGAGTACTATTTCGCTGCCTAAAAGTGGCATTATTTTCTTCGCAACGAACATGTGCCCCTGTCGCAGTGAGGCTCGTTAGGATTCACTCCTGCGGGGCTGTTAGCTGGTGGCGAAGGAACCCGCAACTTATAATGTTAATAGCCCGCAAGGCGACACGCTTGATTTGTTGGAAAGCCCAGTTTTACAGCAGGCCTCTCGCCCGCCTCCCACACTACATAATTTCCCTCACTGAATCGCACACTACTCTCTAACAATCTTCAGGTAAAATCACTGAAGTTTGTTCCGTGACGTCAAAAACTATAGCAAGAGTAAAGACCATTATGCGAGCACACGACATTTCTCACACCTCTCATGGATGTATTTATCAAAATCGGATATACTGGTATGAGCAACATCATTGCTTATTCTGTTTCTGGTTACTTTTATTTCCATAGGCTTTAAAATTGCGTTTTAAAAGTCACTGAAAGGCGAAAAGCCTTTAGTATTATATACATTTTCAAGAACTCTTATCTGCACATTCTAGATATTGTCTTGTCACAAAATCCTTGATATTCATCACAATCATCATCATCAGCAGCAGCAGCAACAACAGCAACAACGTCAGCAGCAGCAACAACAGCAACAACATCAGCAGCAGCAACAACAACAACAGCAATAACATCAGCAGCAGCAGCAACAACAGCAACAACATTAGCAGCAGCAGCAACAACAACAGCAATAACATCAGCAGCAGCAACAACAGCAACAACATCAGCAGCAGCAACAACAACAGCAATAACATCAGCAGCAGCAGCAACAACAGCAACAACATTAGCAGCAGCAGCAACAACAGCAATAACATCAGCAGCAGCAACAACAGCAACAACGTCAGCAGCAGCAACAACAGCAACAACATCAGCAGCAGCAACAACAGCAACAACATCAGCAGCAGCAGCAACAGCAACAACATCAGCAGCAGCAACAACATCAGCAGCAGCAACAACAGCAACAACATCAGCAGCAGCAGCAACAACAACATTAGCAGCAGCAGCAACAACAACAACAACAGCAATAACATCAGCAGCAGCAGCAACAGCAATAACATCAGCAGCAGCAACAGCAACATCAGCAGCAGCAACAACAGCAACAACATTAGCAGCAGCAGCAACAACAACAGCAATAACATCAGCAGCAGCAGCAGAAGCAGCAACAACAACAGTTACAACATCAGCAACAGCAGCAGCAACAACAGATACAACATCAGCAGCAGCAGCAACAACAACAACAGCAACAACATCAGCAGCAGCAGCAGCAACAACAACAGCAACAACATCAGCAGCAGCAGCAGTAGCTTCAACAGTAACTGCAGCAATAGCAGCACGTCGAAGCCATTCTAAGGTCTGTTCCTTATTCCTAGAGTCTGAAAATATTTTCCTTGTTCGACCTAGTTCTCGTTCTCCGATCACAGATTATTCATAAACTAACTCAAAGACAGTTTTGGTTCTACCAAGCCCTCAGCAACACCCTGAAGATGAGGATGGAATCAGTCCTTCAAACGTCGAAGAAGTTCCACATCTTGGCGCGGTTGTCTGCCCGAGAACATTTCGTTGGAGTTACACAAGTTTATAATAAATAAGATAAGAATAAAAACCCCCCAGTATGCTATATAACACGACTTAAATAATAAGTTTCTGATATAGAAGTTTGCTTTTCTGAAATATCATAGAATCAGTATATTTATTCTCCTTTTTAGTAAACATTTATTTTATCGTCCTTGTTACAGATGACGAAAACTGTCTAAAATCTGCCCAGGTTACTCTTAGTGAAATATCAGTGAACCTTCTCCCAGTATTTGATGGTTGGTGGAGGTCCGTGAGACGAAAAGCAATTCCTTAGCCGCACATGTAGGTCTACTTGTGAACTGGTATTAACTGACGGTGGACAAAATGAAAGGAGATAACATTTTGTCTAAACCTTCCAGTGAACACGAAGATCTGTTGTTTTCCTTACAACGTCCGAACACCACTGACTTGTTCTTACAAGATTACAGAAGTTGTGAGTTGTATTATTGATACAGACATCTATTTTAAATATATGCCTTTCTGTAAAAACAACAATGGGTTACGAAGAAAATCGCAGGTAAATAGCCATTATTTCGCAGAAAAAGAGCTTGTATTCGCTCCGTAAATCAGTGAAATCCCAGCGGTGTGCTTTAGTTCAGCGTGGAACAGACTTCATGATTACTGTTATCAGCTATTCATTTTACACATACAGAAGGCTCGCTTGGTATCGACCGGTGTCGCCATATGCAAACGTGGATTTGTACTATCGACTTCAAAAAACCCACCGTCTGGCCTGGAAGAAACATCGCCATCAGAACAGGGTGTACAATAACTTGCCATTTTTGGGCAGAAACTCGCGGTCAAGAAGACGGTATTTATCTTTTTTTTTATTATTTATTAAAAACCACTCTTCAAATGATTACAATTTCCGTGATGGAACTTTTAACTTCAAACAATTTACAGGCTTAGGAGTGATTAGGAACTCAAAATATCTCTACTATCATGATACAAAATGTCTACTAGCATTGGCTTCATGGGCTGTTTCCTATCACACGCATTAACTCCCGGTGTCTGGTAAAATTCAGTCACAATCCTCCCTCTGTTAAAGGTGTAACGTGTGTCTAAGCATACACGTGACCTGATGTGCATTCTTCCAGGTAACCACCAACGATGTGGTCATTTTTCCATAGACCGTTTGCTATCGTACATGTACGCCGGAGACAACACATCTAGTCGTGCAGAGTGACAGAGCTTCCGGTCTGCATGCCATAGTGTTCGTATTGTCATAACATCCACATTATCGTATTACGTTTCGATCTCGGCCATACGGTGACATCAGGAGTGCTAGCCAGTTTCGGGGGACATAGTGTGTGTCCGTAAGTAATAGTGCAACAATACTTTGACGCGCCGAGTGCCAAAGTTCACGGGCAGCCTTAAACGTAGTAAGTCTATAAGTAGCTTTTCGGCATCATTCGTGTTCTGGAGTGCCTGTGTCTAAATTTCGTCCCAGAGACCGTCAAGCTACATATTTTTGAAGGGTTTTGTCAGTTTCTGTAGATAAATGCCGAGACAGTATGTCATATTACGCTACGATAGCTGCCTCCCAACTACCCTACAATTCACTACGCACTATTCATTCATTTTGTATTCTGTCTTACCAACCCACAGCCTCATCCAAAGTGAGTTCTTCACAGGGTGCAATCTAATGCTTCTTCTTTTAATTTCCAGTACTCTCTTGTTGCCTTAAAGTCATCCAGTAGTTTGCGAGATTTCAGGCTTCCGCCGCGAAGTTCATGAGAACTGCGCTCTTCTGCGTTATTATTCAGCGCAGTAGTGATAATTTCTTACCGACGTTTCGGGACGACATATTAGTACAAGACTCCTGAAGATGGGACCGATAGGTTACCTCGAAATGTCTGTAAGAAATTACCACTACTCGCTGCGTAACAAACCCGAAGAGCGCAGTTCTCATCCAGTAGTTGCTTACATTTTCTTCCTTGTCCTCCCGTAACTTCCACCATTTCTTCTATCTTTCATTCAATAACGCGTTTCAGAAGGCAATTGTTACGCAGGATGTAACCAATCTCGGTACCTTTCCTTCGTTGTACTCTATGCAGAATATTGCTTTCCTCCTGGACTCCATCTAATACTTCTTCAAATTTAGCACAGTCGGTACAACTGATCTTTACCATTTTCCAGTACCACATTTGAAGACTTACCAGGTATTTCCGATCTCCCTTCCAAAGTGTCCAATTTCAGCACCATACAAAGCAACGTCATTGTAAATATTACGTCACATATTTTGAGGTAAGCATACAGTCATTAACCTATAGAATAAATTACAAAAAGAAGAACACATTTGGTACAAGTGCTTCAGGAAATTTGTAATAAATGGGAACTCCCTTTTCTATAACGCCACCATGCCAATTTAAAACATTTCTTCATTTGCCCATTGTTATTTTCGGTTCAACACCGTTTGGCTTGCTGCCTTCTCATACGTTAACCCCTAATTTCTTATGAGAATATTGTTAGTGATTTACTACCACATTTTTTAGGAAAGCATCTGTGGTGTAAAATAGTGGCTGAGTGTATTGGGAATTTTGACAGTTTAATTTTTATTTACCTGCTTTCTTGCCTGATTTGAAAAATTTTCTCTCAGTTTACACACTGTCAAAGCAGCACCGTAATTTGCAGTGAGCAGATAATAAACTTAATGGGTTACTCTTATTCTTATAATAAAACAAACGATATGCACTAATTTCTCAAATTTATTTTTGGAATAAAGCTCTACATGTTTCGGACAGGTTTACTGTCCATCATCAGGAGTCTAGTACTGTATATACAGTAATAGGTATATGTCATACAGGTTATGCTGACAGCTTACTAGCGGGATCAGGATGGAACAGTTCCATCCTGATCCCGCCAGCAAGCAGTCAGCGTAACCTGTATGACATATACCTATTACTGTATATACAGTACTAGACTCCTGATGATAGACAGTAAACCTGCCCTAAATATGTAGAGTTCCATTCCAAAAATAAATTTGAGAAATTAGTGCATCTCTTTAGTTTTATTATAAGAATATATCACGATGCACGGTCCTCTGAATGTCAAATTCGAATGTCAAAAACTTAATGGGATTTCTTACTTCTCGAATATGATTCTAGGTGCTTGAGTAAGTAACAAGTAACACAGTGTCATGTTCAATAACACAACACTTCTTCCTTTTAACTGCTTCGAAGATGTCAAATCACATACAACATATACTAGGGCGACCACATTAAGGATAATGGAACTGGTGAGCACGCATAGAACACTTCGGAGAGATGTTTGCACACAGTGTTTTGGTCAGAAAATCTGAAGGAGACTACTTTGAAAAGCCCCTAGGAGTTTAAGGAAGAAGATATTAAAATAGATCTTATATGAACACTTTCGAAGCTGTGGGTAAATTTAGAGTGGTTAATGATATGTTGCGATGGCTGGATAATGAAACTTTTGGTTGTGTAATATTCTTATACTTTCACGATTAGTTGAGCGACGGTTACGTACCTAAGAATAGCTTCGTTCCATGAACTGAGTTAAAGGATATAGGCTATGTACAGGGTGTTTAACGACTTGTGAACATTACTGCAGGGCGTGATTTCCTAAGTCTTTGTGATCAAAAAAGTTCACATAAACATGTGTCCGATTTTGAACGGTTACGGAGTTATGGCCGCTTGAAACTTAGAATAGACAGTAGATTATTGCCAATAAACGTAACAAAATAATAAACCAGCATAATACATGACACATTTAAAGTATAAATGTAAAGTTAACTTCGTGAAATTACCTTTAATTTGAATTGATCTGTGCTTAAAGATGGTTTCCGAAAATGCCACCGCCGGCCGCAACACAGGCTGCCGCTCGGTTGTGAACTGCGTGAGATGCTCGTTGCAGCTTCCGCAAACGATAAGCCACCAAGCTGATTACATAACCCGCCGGCTGGTTCCGTAAGACGTGGTTCACACGAGGGCGTGTACGGGAATTTAAAAATGCCCTTAACTCCGTAACCATCCAAAATCGAACACATGTTTAGATGAACTTTTTTGATCACAAAGACCTAGGAAATCACCTCCTGCAGTAATGTCCACAAGTCGTGAAACACCCTGTATACAGTAGATTTACAAATGTTGCCTCTTTGTGTTATAATGAATTACAATTACAAAGGGACGGCGCTGGGGAACGATGACGGAGGACATTTTACTGTCAGCTAAAACTCGCATGGATGAGTAAATCACGCAAAAGAAGATGAAGAGGAGTGGGGACGGAACGCCACATCTTGACCAGTTTCAATTATAGAGAAACTCCTTAACAAAGAGGGCCTAGGGAAGAAATGGTGTCCCAAGCCAATCCATGCGGGATTCGTGTTGTATTGATGGACGCTAGGAGAGGTTTTTTCTCCCAGCACTTGGGACGTCCCCTGTCAGTATCATTCCACCAGATCTCCATAATTATTGGTGCAACTACACGTGACATTACATGAACTTTGTAACTCACAGTACCTTATATAACACACATAACAACCTACTTTCAAATATATTACAACGGGCAACATTTCTTTGAAAATATGTTGAACGACTGGTATTTCTTGTGAGAGTTTAAGTGACAATTATCTTTTCCGAGATGTCATTTGAAATTACTAGAATTAGCAATTTTAATTAGACACAATAGGGTATTTCTAGAAAAAATTAAGAGATACAAGAAAATTAACGGAAGGTGCATTATGGTGGTCCATTTGTGGTGGGGAAAAAATATGACAGACTACTGGCTTATAATTAGAATAAAAGTGGCAGGTTTACACTTACTGACTAGATAAGAAATCCTCGCTTCTCTCAAACGAATTTATTATCACTCATGTTTTTAGTAACACAAAGAATGGCAATTACATTTAGCGAAGCCCGATAATTTTCCCCTTCTGTAATAGCGTACCAAATGTAAGATAAATATTTTGAGGTAGCATAGAGCTGCGCTAATCTTGTCTCTACCAAAGCCCCTTCTACGTCTTCCGTATAAACGTCATCAGACAACAATAAGACAAAGAATCCGCTGTGGTGATGTCAGGTCAAGAGCTTCAAGTATTACTTGACATTTCCTGTTCCTTCTGTTAGAAATTATTACCGTTAGATTCTGATTAATACGGGAAGTGTTGTGATAGAAATTGGGCCTAACATTGTGTGAGAGCTTCTGAATCCGACGTTACGAGTTGAGCAGGAAAGCAACACTGCAGACGACCGTGATGACGTAATCAATTTGAAGGTGTCAATGTGTTTTAAAAATTCATCTAAAATTACAATACAGGCAATGTACCTGTAAACGTAAAAATGAGACGCGTTCGCGTAACCTTGTTGCAGTGGCAATACAATAAGTATTGCATAATCTGAGTGCTGCTTGTAGCCTTGGGTATCCAGCATGCAATGCCCATGCGCCATATTGTCATCTGTGACCTGTCCGGCTCTACTACTTTTTTCCAAATAATCTTATATACGGAACGATTTTCGGGAAACGTTATTGAATATCTGTTTTTACTTACTTTACAGATTTGTCTAAAATATTTCTCATTCTGCGAAGAATTCAGCGAGGTATCAGAACTGTATATTGGTCCCCAAGCAAAGTGCCCTTGCCTATTCTTGTCCAATATTAATCACGCTTCAACTCTCTCGACATTTTCGAAAAATATTCAAAGATCAAATTTCACGAAAATCCGACCAGTGGGAGCCGATTTGTTCCATACGGACAGACAGACACACAGAGGGACGGACAGACGTAAGGACAGAAATCGCAAAGCTAATAGTCGATTCTAGCAATTTTGAGAGGACGCCTAAAAATGTGTACAAATTACATTAGAGCTCATATGTGAAAGAAAAATGGGCTGTTCTTTTAGCGTTTTGGATAACACATGATTTTTTTACACTGAAAGTGTTTGGGACGTTGTCCAAAGTCTAAGGTAGGGTTTCACAAATTTTTACAAAAATGTAGCAGCAACCTCAAAATTGTAGGCGTTTGAAATGTGATATGAAGCGATTCCACACTGGCGACCCATAAATATTAGACACCACTGCGGCAAATGTACGAGGCTTCTCCGGAAATTAAAGATACAACACGTGTAGGCCGATAGGAAAATTTTTTATGTTCATTATGGCAACACTGCCGTCGACCTTGATCCTTTACCTGTGAAACGTGCTCGTTTGACATTGGTAGAACCGGCTTTGTTTGAGTGAGACGTGTTTGAAATGGCAGTGCCGATCCAAAGTCCCGCCAAATGCGAGGTGCGTTCCGTCATACGATTTCTCAACGCAAAATGTGAACGTCCAGCGGAAATTCACAAACAAATTGTTGCTGTTTAATGTAACGTTATGAATCGGCAAAATGTGACGAAGTGGTGCCGTGAATTCTCCGAAGGAAAGACTGATGTTCACAACGAACAAAGAAGCGGTAGGCTATTGTGATCTCTGACGACCTTCTTCAGGAAAGTGAAGGAGAAATTCGCGCTTATCGACGCGTGACGATAAGAGAGTTGCATCACATCATTCCCGAAGTGTCTCTAAGACCACAATTCATAAAGCTGTGACAGAAAAATTAGGGTACAGAAAACTGTGCTCACGCTGGTTGCCCAAGATGTTAAGGGACGTTCACAAAACGAAAAGGATGGGTTCCACGCTGAAGTTTCTCACGCGCTACGCACAGGAAGGAGATGAGTTTCTGGACTCCGTGACTAGAGATGAAACATGGGTTTTTCACCACACTCGACGACGATGATGAGGTGCAAGAAGAAGTCATGACGTGGTTCAAAGGGCTGGCGGCAGACTCCTATGACTCGGGGATACAGAAGCTGTTTCCAAGACTTAATAAATATTTGGACAATGCCGACGAATATGTTAAAAATAAAGTTATGTACAGGCAATTCATTCACAGTTTCGCTTTTGTAAATTAAAAATGTTGTGCATGTTTAAGACCTTTGTATCTTTATTTTCCCGACACGCCTCGTAGTTTTACGCGCGACTTGGCGTTCATGATATCTGCACCCCTGGTCTAAGGGCTATTTTATACACAAGGAAGCTGGAGGGTTGGATCCCCTGTCCCTTCGATGTTGTTGTCATTACACCGATAGATCTTTATATTACATGATATTTTGGATATTAGTCTCGGCTGTAGATGTCCAAACTTTTTATTACTAATAAATTTTCATGCTGAAATCAGGGCAATATGAGGAGAGCCATGGGTCAGAAATTCTTAATTAATTTAAATTAACTGCTTTAATTAAATGTCCAGCAACTACAATCACGTAACTTCTCTATGCGATAGACCCATCTACGAGGGTTGGAACTTTAATAGTGGCAACTATTTATTTACAACTGATACAAAATAGATACATGTTTCGAAGTTTTACTGTCCTTCAATGTAGTCACCAGCATTGTGTACAGCC
>Ga0209629_10001483_pt1 | contig 14949 bp, 13 predicted proteins | sample TergutCu122P5_FD_187286 | JGI IMG/M metagenome (GOLD analysis project Ga0209629, IMG submission 187286) | Cubitermes ugandensis P5 segment gut microbial communities from Kakamega Forest, Kenya - Cu122 P5 (SPAdes) (version 2) | ecosystem: Host-associated > Arthropoda: Insects > Digestive system...
AAATCATCACAAGGACACTAAGGAATTTATTACTTATTTTCTACAGCAGGTGTTAGGTGCTTCAGAAACAGAAAACATCTCACCAAACAAGTATTAAGCAAAAAAGGATTTACATAGGTGCATCAAGTTGTCAGGGTGTCATGCTGATCAGCAGGGGTAAGATTCCTGATGTTTCAATTTTTGAAAACGCAGGCCGTGCATTACTACAAAACGTTGCCAATCAACAACACTGCTACTCTGTATAACCCATAAGACCTGAATCCATGACATAAATGTTGTGAAAACCTCAAACATTAAGAGCTAATTTAGTACATATAGTCTTGATGCAGCTTTGTCATATTTCAACACAGTTCCAGATCTACCACATATACAGTACACAATGCTAACCATGCTGATGACTTTGTGTGCCTACAGTGTTGATATTTATTGGCACCTTTTACAATTTTCATTTCATATGCCCTAATATTTTGCTGCTTCTTGCAGAGCAGTGGTGAGTGCAACCAAAAAGATATGACCCCAGCATATGCCTGGAGTGTCTGAGGTACACCACAAGAAACATACATCATGAAAATCAGTGTTTTGGCTGATATTTGATCTTTTAACTTTCTAAACACATGTCAAAGAGTCCCTGCTTGAACCAACTTGTTTGGTATCCCTCATGTTACTCACAACTGGTCTGTGTAAAGTTACTCCAACATGTATGGTGCTACTGTGTTACAAAGGGTCAAACAGCACAATTAAGCTGCTTATAAGTACCAATATGTGAATATTAAAGCTTTCATGGCACTGCAGTCAAGGTGTGGTGTTGCATCAGTACGTAACAGGTTCCTGATGATGCACAGCAATAAGGGTCAAAACATGTATGAAGAAATCTTCACAGATATTTCAACCCTTATAGATGAGGCCACAGTGTCATCTCAAATATACCAGGAACCAATTAACTGGTGACAAAGCACCAGATTCCAGAAGCAAAGAGACACCAACACAGAAATAACAAAAATTAACACTCCCAACCACACGGCAGATAGTTTACTGAACTGACATGCAGGTGACGTGCTGAAAAATTCACTGAGCTGTATGCAGGGACGATTCAGAACATCCAACTATTGGAGCAGTTTTGTACTCTACTGAAGACATAGCAGCAGGTGCTTGCTGAGGCACAGAAGGCAATCTAATTGAAATAAAACTCTCTTGGGCTACCAGCCATCTCGTATGGTTAAATGCCAAACAAACCAATGTTTATTTAGTGACCTCTATCCCCATCATCACGAAACCAATGACAAAGCTGAAGATGATTCCTGAAATGTTCATTTGCTCTTGTTTAACCATCTGACAGGAATGGCAGCCCAAGAGAGGTTCATTGCACTTTGGGCTCTGTGAAGGTTTCAGGGATTTAATTGGTTATAAAAAACCATCAATATTGTGTTTTGCATTTACGGACTCAAGTTCAGGTTAGTTGATCACATACAAGTAAACCACATTTTGTGAACTCACAAATAACAAGGCATACCTTACAATTTTAGTCACATTCAATACTATGTAACAGACAGCATAATAATAACTTGATGTTTTTCTGACCGTGCATCAAGCACTAACTATATATTAATTACCAACTTGATGCACTGATTATTATGTATTCATAAAATATTATATTCCTCTACACGTTTCGAGCCGCAAGTGCTCATCTTCAGGATACATTGTATACATGCAGCATATGGTACTGTCACTCTGTAAGAGAGTTCGTGGTGGCCTGTCGGTACACAGTTTGAGTGAGAACTGTGTACTGACAGGCCACCACGAACTCTCGTAGAGAGTGACAGTACCATATGCTGCATGTATACAATGTATCCTGAAGATGAGCACTTGAGGCTCGAAACATGTAGAGGAATATAATATTTTATGAATAAATAATAATCAGTGCATCAAGTTCATAATTAATATACAGCATTATTATTATTATTATTATTATTATTATTATTATTATTATTATTATTATTATTAATCAGTCAACAAACCTTTGCGAACAACTCCTGCTGCTGTCTTAACAGCTCTTCCTCTGGTATACCCAAGTTTTCTAATCGAGTGCTCTGTCTCCTTCTCTTCGCTGCAACAGCCTTACAGTCTCTCAACACAGCCTCTGCATCAGCTCTGTAGTCACCAAAACCCAGCCGGTCCAATGCTGCAGGTCACACCACAACCACATCATCAATGTCCCTAACAGTGACAGCAGCATCACAATATACATACAACAAGATAACGCCATGTCACTTAAAAAAAGAGATCATGAAGAAATTACTGACACCTGCAGAATGCCCTCCATCTACCATAACTATGACATGTGCTTGCACTCCCATGCCTGTGATATGCCCTCAGATCTCAGTGTCTACAATAAGCTCTCAGGCTCCCAAAACAGTAGCTTTTATGTAATCTGGAGGGTATCAAAATATCTTTATATCTTAATATGAGTATGTTAACCATAAAACTGTAGTGTAGCTTCAGATATGTATTCTTCAGGATATGACAATGCGTCATGGATTCCCAACATTTTTAGTTGATATGGTGGTCTTATTTTCAGTTATCAAAATGTTTGCTTGGACATGTCAACCCTTGCAGATGAGACTACCATGTTGCCTTATTACAATGCAAACCAATGACCCAGTGCTTGGAGCCACATTGCAGTAGAACAGAGACCTCAACCACGCTGCTACAAATGCCTAAGAACTCACTAAGTAGTACCTTGTAAAACATGTTCAGCATTTATGGTTTTCTTCTGTTGATGATTGCAGATATCATTTGCTTCTGATGATATGAGATGAATAAATTCTGTACAGCAATTAAGAATCAATTCACGTGAGTCATTTGCGACACGGATATTTGGTAGAATTTCTTTGATCATTTTGTTGATTGAAGCCCGAGGCAGGGTAAGTTCTTCATCATCATTCGCCGACATTGAACCCGAAGATGCCATTCTAACAGAACAGAGATTCAGAAGAATAATGTGAATGTGACTAGCAGAATAATAATCTCAAGCATAATCTATTCTTATCTAGACCTCTGTCTCCACCTTCATAGAATAATGTAATGCATACACACAGCTGTCCCTATCTATACCTACACAATTTCTTGGTTAAGAGAGACAAGTTCTCTGAAATGTTGCACTTCGACTCCGAATTCATGCGGCTAATTGTGCGATATTTTATATTTTCAGTAAAGGCAATTAAAATCGCCTGCACCCTACATGTTTCAGCAACACACATTTGTCATCTTCAGGGGTGTCTCATTCCCAACATCCTAAAACTTATACGTCACACCACTACAATAGAAATAATGATACATAATTTCTGTGTTTTTGCCAATATCGTCTCTCCATACTTCAATACATACAAGTGCAGATGGAATAAGTACACTGAGTTTTCGGAAATTCTGTATTTGACGGTTTTCATGGCTTTTTATATGCATGTAATGTGTACGGCGATGATGTAAAACATTAAGCCACAACATGCTACCTCTACTATGGCTGCAATTCGTTTACACAAAAAGCTCAATATACTAACGCTACCACGTGGGCAAATTTCCGTACTATAATAATACTTCAATCACGCAAAAAGTGTTTACATACATGTTTGAAACATTTTTAAGACTAATAAAATGTGAAATGGTATAACGCATGATTCAACTTACCTCTGAACACAGTAGCCCACTTTCCTTAAGTTTTCGCGTAACTAGACTAACAGCTGTTGAAAGTTGAACACGCAAAAGTCGCACAAGTTATGCCAATAGAACGAAAACAAATGTTGTTCCTGTGAGGACACAAAATACGAAACGTGATTTGGAATGAAAAAGTGAAAGGATCAATATCTGCACCTCAAAATTGAGTATCTGTGGGAAAGCGTCAACTACAAATTTCTACCAGTATTCGAAATATCAGAATATAAGAATCCACAAGCTGACCTTTAGAATAAGGTAAAGTGCTTTAGTTTGTCTGCCGTATGTGGTGCTGGAAAATTGCCAGCTGTTTTGCCTCTTTCCCGTATGTGCCGCTTCTACGTTTAACAGCCAGTAGCCTTCCCAGGCACTCCAAACTTGACGAGTGATACTATAGTACAGGTACCATTAGACGGTCAATAATATTGTGCAATATACTGAATAGTCTGTGGAGATTATTGCGTGATATTCAGTTACCGTCTGTCTGTCGATCAGTAAAAACTTCTCCAGCACAAAAATTCCAGTCGATTGAGATGTAGACCTTATGAATTTCAGGTTCTAAGCCTTATTTCCAGTTGGCCAAATAGCATAGTGTATTGGATAAACGCTGACTGTGAGAGCGTCAAGAGGGTTAGTATTGATTTAACAATTGTAGGGCTAACAGCCTTGAAAGTCCGATCAAGTGACAGACCATCGATTCAAAAAAAAAAGTCGTTTGGCTAATTCAAAATGAACTTCGCTTTGAGATTTTCGTGCATATATTGTTGTCTTCTTTTGTACCTGTCTTTGATCCTGTGGCGATTCTTTTCCTTTTTCAAACATGTGACTAAAATACTGGCTACACTAGAAGCATATCACTCAACATGATTGATCCTTGCAAGAACGAGCAAAATAATATATTGCACAATAATTCTTGGTCGTCGAGGGAGAGACATATTGCGTAATATTTATTCAATTGAGCAATTATATTTACCGTCTATAGGCCGGTATAGTCACTCGGGTTTGTGCTAGAGCCCCTCTCTCCCTTTCTGATGCGTTATTTTAGTGTTATTATAATGTAAACCACCAAAAGACACACACTTCTTTAGAATTACAATAATACTCCTACATGCTTCGGGCCTCACTGGCGCATCATCAGGCAGTGCATAGTTGCATAAATCAATCGTTTAACCTTTATATTATCTCCAGTATGCAGTAGAACAGTCGTAATTTCATCAGTTTTTTTTAGTGATATTAGATGAACATGTGCACAGGAATTGGAGCAGTTTGTTTGTTTGAGTGTGTGCCTGGTACTATTTGTTCCAGTGCCTCATACATACACATATACACCCCACTTCAAAAATCTACAACCCGTTATTACGGCTGCATATAAACATGTCGACAAGAGCACAAACGTCTTGTCCTGGCGCGAGGCGCGGTCCGGCCGTCACCAATACCTGCACAAACACGGATTAATCTGTGTCTCCATATTGTACCACATTCTAATGTAGGTGCTGACATTCCTATCAACGCGATGCCATATACAAGGAGATTACAAAGTTGGTAGTACTGACATGTGAACTCGAAAGTCTCAGCTGTTGGTGCTGTGGATGTTTCGTACTTGTAACACCAAATATTCATGTTAATACAGCGACGTATATCGTAGTAGTACATGTTTTTGTTAAGGCACGTCGTCAGCCGCAATATACTGATAGATGGAACACAAAATAGCGTTTTGGAGGTTATGATTTGAAAACTTGTATAGTAGTTGTACAGTGTTTATAGTGTAGGTAACCAGGAAATATGGAGCTGACAGAACCACGAAGCTCTGTGTTTGCTGTAAAATCTACTGCAAACAGCCCCAGCTGCCCACATCCACGACTTGCACAATATAAATGTCGCAGTAATTTTGCAGACCAACAAGCAAGGCGGCTGCGGCTACTTGAGGAACAAAAAGAGTGAGTTTTCTTAAATGACACTAATTTACATAATATCCCGAATAAGAACTCATATTCATACCATCCTGAACATGTGGCCGCAACATATCGGTGTTTACTATATAATAACACACCATTCGTACAACCAAGTGCATTTGTTGGTTTCTTTACAAAATTTTTATACATCTGATTAATACACAGAACGTGAAACATAAAAAGAACATCTGTTGCTTCGGATTGGGATATATTTTAGGGTGTCTTTTGATTTTCTAGGTCCTTCTACGAATTTCTTCCAAAAGTTGTATTTCCTATCAGATGTATGACCTGATATGAATTTTTATACCATGTATGCTAGGAAAACTTTGTTGGATCGAGTTTTATAGAGAATTTCCAGCATTGGCTTGAAGTTTCATGGTAAATTTGTCTTGAACATCAGGATCTGGTTACCCAGTGACACGGTGTCATATTCAAGACAGACAGAACCCTTAGCCACACCACTATGAAATCATAAAAACTTGCAAAATAGCCTTGTTAACTGCATTATAATTTGTGACATTTGAGTTCAAATGTCCATTAGGATGAAGACATTCAGGAAGTTGATAACTCTGAACAGTGAGTAATCTTAGCAGTCTGTCAAGTGACTGATTTTGGCTGGATGACCCGCCTTTCATTGCTTCTGTTTGCCACTAAATTCAACACACCTTTGGGTCCCATCCCAGCAGTGGGTACCAGGGGTTAGAGCAGTCACAGGATGAAGCTGCTCATTCACATTCTGCCACCAATACGTAATGTATGGTCAAGAACATCTTGACCTTGGGGTGAAAAACTGACCCCTTAATGGTCATTTTATTGATTTTGGCAACAACCCTTAAGTTGCCCACATGATCAGTAACATGTGAGCTCCCAGAGCTGGTCTGGATGCTTTCGTGAAGAGTAAAATCTCTTAGCCCTGCTTGTCAAGCCCATAGCCCACTCACTGTATTGTCTAGACAATCCCAGCTCACCACATTCCATTTGAAGTGAAGAGCCATAGCCACTACAGTCTCTGTGAATAAATGTGAGTCGTTCTGTGTGAAATTATGCTTCATTAACAGTTGTTCCTACTTCACCATTTCAGTTGTTTCATATTTTGTTTGTAATTTTAAAAAGGTGAAGTTGTCCCTGTCCATTTGACAGGGGCACCTAGCTCTTTTCTTTCCTAACTTTAGCACTAGATGGAGTGGTCAGCCTTGCTCCCCAACTGCTTTACCCCATGGGGAAAAGAACCCTGGTACCCACTCAATAGGATGCTGGGTGGGCATGCCCCAGAGCCAGTCTGGATGGTTTACAGAAGACAATTTCTTGCCCATCAGGATTTGAACCCTGGGCTCTCCAGCCCATAGCTTGTGACTGTACAACTACACTATCCTGGCTTTCTTGTTTGCAAGTTAAAGAAGATGAAAACACTTTCTGATTTTTCCAGAAACTTTTCAATATTCAAAGCATATAAATTTTGGCAGGCACTGTACTGTCAACTCTACTGAGCTGTGCTGGATCACTAAACTGCTAAATTCCATTTTATAAGATATGCGTAATTGACTGACCAAATTTAACTACATTTGTACAAACAGGAAACGAAGTGAATTATTCAATGCAAGCCGAGGACTGATTGAGGAACTCCGTACTTTACATGGGGACCTTGACATGGAGTGGAGAGCCATAAAGGTAAACTAGTTATAATTGGGACTGAATAAAACTGGTAGTAGCTGCAACTCACAAAAGTCACCTAAATCTAAAGTAAATCCATTAAATACATTGTACATTTCCTGAACCATTGAGATTTTTTAATTTTAGTGGTAAAACATGCAAATATGTCTTTGTTGAATATTCAAGTCTTCAGGGGTGTGATGCTATTTCATGTCTACAGTAACATCCCAGAAGATGCAAATATTCAGCAGCATTGCTGTGAAAAACCTCAAATCTTGCATGTTTATTTGTTTTCAGACTAAGCCAAAACAGCAGAAAATTTACAAAGAGAGACTGATGTTGTCTGAATGGTTGGTGGATGTACCAGAAGATCTGGCAGAACTGTGGTACCTGGTGCCATGCCCCAAAGGTCACAGAACTTTGGTTGTGGCTACTGCAGTGAGTTGTAAAAGTTGTAGAAATTCAGTTTGTGTTCACCTTAAAAATGTTCATTGAAGCATGTTGTGCAGACTAACTCTGTAATGCAGAGACCTCCTTGAAAACTTAACAGTCATTTAGGTTGTCAAGAAATTTAATGGATTTCATGGAATCTGCAGATTCATTACCAAGTTTGTAACAACCATTATTGCTTCCTGTCCTCAGCCTATGAGATCAGTCCATACCCTCCCATCTGTTGATATTAATGCTTGCCTTTAAGAGTCATGATGGCCTTGTTCAAAGCATAGAATGCATTAAATGACTGAAGCAATGTCCCCACAAAATCAGTCAACCTCACTTCATGAAAGACAGAAACTGACTCAGCAACAAAAGGACAGATGGTGAAGCAGACTGCCCATCCACAGGGTCTCAGCTACAAAGGCTGAAATTCCCAACATCAAAGTGAACAAAGGTCTGAAATACTGCATTCCTACGTACAAGACCTGCATGCAAAAATGAGGTTATGCTTAGCAGCCTTTGGATGTTCATTTGTTTTGGATTACAGGGTGCAGGACTTTTTCCATTATCTAACACTGTGAAAAGAACATGTAGCGAAACTGATTTGTTCCTCCTGTGGCGGGCAGATAAGGAGACACCTACCGAGACAGTGCCAATAGAAAGGGTTCATATCAAAACAATCACTGGACTGGTTTATGAATTTTCTGTATTACTTAAAGACACTCAGTTGCTGTAATTCTGTACCATCAGTAATGGATGAATGAGTATGGAGTATTGGTAGAATGATGCTGATAGGGGAGAACCAAAGTACTGCCCCTGTGCCACACTGTACACCACAAATCCTACAGATTGTAGCATGCAGTTGAACCTGGGCCTCCGCAGTAACTGCCTACGGCATGCCAGAAGCATAGTAATTCCAAGTGCAGTGTTATGTTACCATCGATTCACATTAGATATGTAGTAAAACAGTTGTTGTCCATTTCAGGGGAACACACAGGCGTATTCGAAGAGTGGCCGTTATATGGCAGCATTCCAGAGTAACCTCCCAGGAGGGAGCCATAATGATTTAAAGGGTTGCACCATTATTGATTGTATCTGGAATGCTGCTAATCGTAGCTACTATGTGCTGGATGTATTAGCGTGGAATAACCAGCCAATGCTTGACTGTGAGGTATGAGAAATCTGGTTTCCAAATGCTGACCCTACAAACAGACATCACTGTAGCAATGCATAAGTTCCTTCCATTTTCACATTCATTGCAGGTTTACTCACATGTACTTAATATCACAGCTGATAGCAGTATTTTGTAAGATATATCGTCATCTTTACACAAAGCTTGGTATCCCTAGGTCAAATTGTCTACTATCGTTATCAAATTGAAAATTAACGAATATATTTTCATGGCACCCATACTGTCTGCCTTCTACAAAAATAAATTACATTAACATATATATATACAGGTTTTGAAGATTTATTACTATGACATTGCAAGTTCACATGTTCCCTATCTCATTATTACTGACTGACCGTAAATGGCATTTCAGTCAACCATGAAAATTTGTTACATGGTCCTGAGCTTGAAAGTAAGGATATAATATGGTGGCTCATCCAGCCTTTTCTCTTAAGACAGAAAAATCTGGCTAAGAAAGAATATTGAGTGAGGCAGCCAGTGTATGAAATGGAGACAGAGTTACATTGCATTCCAGTACAGGTGACTGTACCTCATACTCTACATAAGTCACTCAAGATCCCGGCTCCATCAGCCACTCCAATACCAGCTCAGCACAGTACAGTTAGTGTAGTGATTAGGCTAGTGGCTGAATGACCCAGGGTTTGATCCATGACAGGGTAAATCAGTTTTTTTTCTTCTCCAAATGTCCAGATTGGCTCTGGATCCTACCCAGCCTCCCATTCCACTGTTACCAGAGTGTGAAGCTGACCCCTCACCTCCACCAAGTGCTGAGGTTAGGAATGAGTGGAGCTGTATCTGTACTCCCCCATACACCTTAATTGCATGGGCCTTCCAATACAGGCAGATGCACACCCCATTGTAGTGTTATTGCAGCATGTACAAGTGAGTGTAGTTGGGCTGATGTGGCAAGCCTGTTTGTACATTAACTTTTTGTTGTGCATAACAGGCAGAATTTCGATTCTACTGGCTGAAATCAAAGACGGAAGAAATGTCATGTCTCTCAGAGCGCTCAAATGACAATGCTTTTATCTTTCTCTCGCTTCCGTATCATCAATCTAATGTGTCTACAATGACTGCTGTCATGGCCACAGAGAACCTGTTTGGAAAAGATGGACCTGCTCTAGATGGGTTATTGTTCTATCACTCTCAAGCACATTATATTCCTGGGAAAACACCATTAGTTGGGTGGCTGAAGCCACATATGATGTCCACTGTACTGGGCATACCTGTCGCTCCAGTGCACCTTCACAATGTGGAGAGTAAGAAGAACAAGAAACACAGGAGATTCTGTAATCATCGAGGAAAATCACAGGTAAATTTGTCACTGAAAGTATTACAGTGTTGTAATTTGGACTGCTAGATCCTTCTACTCCACACTCTAGAATCTGGTCCAAGCAACAGCCACCTCTGTACCACTGCAGAATGTAATGATGATGTCTCATGTACATTGGTTGGAACTGTATCTGAAACATCCCCCCATCACATTTGGTTCACATTACTTCAGCTGCTGCTAGCACACACTGCCGACAGAAACACAGGAACATCAAGAGTGACACATCTTGCCATCATGTTTTCAGCTGACAGACAGTACACGTAATGTACACAGTTGTAAATTTTAGTGTTCACTAATGTGTATCCTGTGCATATGTGGGCCAATTAGCTACCGTCATTTCTACATAGGTTTACAAAAGTATGTTTTTCTAGCTTTCATACGGTACCAGAGACAATTGACAAGATATGTATTACAGAAACAGAACAAAATAGGAAAGGATCAATGCTAATAGAACGTGTATGAGATGTCTCACTGACATTATACTGATAATGTATGTATGTACAGCCTAATTAAAACAGGATTTAGAAAGAGTGTGTACTTATGTGTGTCTCCCTGGGGATGATCCTGTACGGTCTGCAACATGTTGTATGTTCTAAATAAATAAGTACTATTGACTGTTATGTGGTATACCTTGGTGATTTGGTGATTTTGAAACCTAGGATTAATCTTCGAGAAATAATGTATGAAGGGACGTAATGGATGCAGTGCGCTCAAGATAGGGTCCAGTGAGAGGCTTTTGTGAGTCATGAGGTTGCATACAAATTGGACAGTGCAGGCCAGGGACCAGCCTTTAAAGGAATCTGCTACATGGGGGCAGACAGAAGTGCTCTAATTTTGTGAGACCTGAGGCTCTCACTACAGTGTTCAAGATGACAGTCCTCTGGAATGTCACACTGTGTCCAAGGGCTGTATTTTTTTGACTGTTGACCCTGAAGGTGGAGGCATGACAACATGACAGTCATCCAGAATGCTGGGAGCTACGTGGCGTGGTCAGACCCCAGATGACTGTCATCTTGTTCTTTAAATGTCTCTTCATTATTGTGTGTCTTATTGCAGGAGAATGAGGATCAGTGTGATGCCTTCACTACAGAGATGGAGGTACAAGTTCCTGATGAAACAGAAGATAGTGACAGTGAAACTCTTGGAAAGATGGGACCCAGCAACACAGAATAACTTGAATGTGATGTGCTGTGTCTTCCAGAATGTGATCAGTGGCAGAATGAAGACAGCAGTATACGAATATTGTGCCAGAGAGTCATTCCATGCTGGATACATTGCACAGTGTAGATGAATGACACGCTTGCTCTTAATGTAGGTTTTCAAGTTTTTGCTGCATTGTTCAAGTGATGGTGATTTTTGGGGTTTTCACAGCATGTATTTAAAACTTTTTGGGGGAATGTACTGCCTCCATCTTCATTGTGAATGAGTCTGGTGTGAAGTAATATAATGGACACTTCCCTTCCTCCAAATTACTTCAGCAACCACCTGACCCAGATGTCACCCTGAAGATGCAGGCAGTACATTCCTCAAATAACGTTGGAATAAACCTCTACCACAGGGTGTTACAGCCTGAAAAACAACCATATCTGAACTTCTGCTGTCTTGACACATGTCTAAATCAGGCTGTTAAACCCTCTTGCTTCTCAAACTTGTCACATGTTATATTTTGTTCAAGGAACAACAAATTCATTACAGTCCACATCTGTAACGCGCGGTAATGTATGTAACTGGCCCAGTTCAAGGGAAGTGTTTATAATAACGGAATCAAGTTACATTTACATGTACATCATACTTGGCAGTTCGCCCTTTAGTATTCATTTTTATACATTATGTAATGGACAATTATTTGCACATAAGGAGGAACATTCAATAAACTAACTTCAATAGTTTCTGTGAGCATACAAATGTGAAATGTAAGTATTATTTGTGTTCTTTGATTCCTAGTTATGGGGACTATTTATTTGGATTTTACATGTTACCACACATACATACACACAGCTGCCGATAGCAAATACAAGAGTGAAAAATAAAGACGTTTCTCAAAATCAGTTCTATTTGCACCACTACTACTACTACTACTAAAATGCAGTAACTCTGCTTCCACAGAATGGATTGTGGTAACGTTTATATGGAGGGAGTTTTACTGAGATGTAAGAATAAGATTAAAGTTTGGTTAAAATTTGACAGTCCTGCGCACATTTATGCCATGCGTCTTTAAAATGGAGACAGACCGTGGTCTCTGTGATGCATAGCTTAGTCAAAACAACAGCTGACACTCTACAAGTAACAACTGAGGCAGGCTGTTGTCTTATGAGGTACAAGCTGATGCCAAAGAAAATTTAAATTTAACAGTCAAATATGAACAACTGTATATCTGGTGAACACAGCAGAGGAAAGTGGACTCGGTAAGTTACAGCAACAATAACAGAGGGAACACACAAGCAGTGTTGCACCTTGCACACATTTCCTACTTACATGGACTGCAATTAGAATAAAATTTTATTATCTTATATGTTCACTGTGTAATTGAATATTATTTTCGCAGGGTTGAAATTAAGAAGGTTACTTGTCACCGCAGTGTGATGTGCCGGCAAGAGACGACATCCAGCTAAGATGAAAGCTGCATATACACAAGTAGCAGAGGAAGTAGACAGCTCCAAACTTGCCTTTTACAAAACACAAATATAAATCCCCTCAAGATGGTGTCCAGTGGAGAAGATAGTTATTTACCTTTGGGTTTCATTAAAGGCAGCAAATTTCTTGACTACCTGCATGACTGTTAGCTGCTAAAGGACTCTAATATTTGAGGCTATAATTTTTGTGGGCTTCAGGAAGTTGTGAGTACCTTTGTATAATTTCTGGTTTATTATTTTCAACATGCCACCTTTGCCCAGAATTGCATGTAATCACAGTCTGCATACAACAGTTACAGTGAAGAACTTTATCTGTTAGTTACTTCTGTTGTGTAGATTGTGACAGTTATAGTTTGTTGTGTGCACTGACTGTGCCACAGAAGGATCAGACTTTACAAGAGACATGAAACTCCAACAGTAAATCAGATATGGTAACACCTGTGCTGTATGCATACCAGAACCTTTGACATGCTCCAGCTAATACCTCAAAGTATGTCACATTGCACCATGGAGATGAAGTACGTGAGGGCAAGTCAAATGGAAACCCATGAAGTGCACAAAATACAAGAGACAGACCACCTTATGTGAGCAGCTGTAGGCAGGTGTGTGGCAGATCTGCAACTATGATGAAAAACAGCAAAGCTGTACCAAACATATCTGCACTCAGTTAGCTGGTAAGACTGTTAAGGTTTTCATTTGACTCACCCATGTAAAAATGTTGAGTAACAATATGTTACAGAGGAATGGGTTCCGCAGTTAAAAGGGTTTGTAAGTGTGAGATTGGAGGTTCTCAGAATGGTGTAGCTGAAGATTCAAGTCTTTTGGGGTTTGACCCTTCGTCATGGGGCAAGTAGTTTCCAACATTTCAAAGGACTGTCATTCCATCATCTGTTTGATGCTCCAGTCACATCCCAAAAGACTTGAATCTTCAGGGTTCTTAAACATTGGAGTGGGGGAACATACACAAATTTGCATAAGGCCTTACACTAGACAGTTTTCATTTCTTCAGTACTGTTCATGGCACTCACAGTACTGTTCATGGCACTCAGGTAAAATACCCCAATCAAAAAACCATACCTGAATGAGTCTCCATTTGGGTCACACCACTCTTGTGGATTGCACCAGCACTCAGAACGTTTCCTGTTCAAGCACTGTCAGTTGTGGCTCTCTGCAGACTAGTATGGCAGCTAACTGCAGCTGGTATTGGAGCTGCGCTGTTTGTTATGCAGTGACACTCTGCTCTCTTCATTCCTGCCATGCATTAAACCTGCACAGTTCTGTAAGAACTTCTATAACCATCTGTATGTTAGCAGGACCAAGGAAGGGTCACCATTTTGTTAAGGACTGTACAACAGTTTTCTGTGCAAAGTGTTTTTTAAAGTAAATATATAAGAACTTTACTGTGATATTAATGTGTACATTAGGGAAACAGACAACACACTTGGAACTTGAACATGAAATATCTGAACAGTCTTGTACAACAACAAAGCCTGCAGCCTTCTGGGAAGTGACACCATGTAATCTGGCACCTACCTACCTACCAAGCTACATGGTGTCACTTCTCAGAAGGCTGCAGTCTTCAGTCATCTTCATGAGAATGAGAAGTCTCATTTAAACAGATCTGAATAACTAACACACCTTGCATCATGTACTATACATACAAACACACATACAGCATGTACATACAAACACACATACAGCATGTACATACAAACCCACATACAGCATGTACATTCACACACACATACAGCATGTACATACAAACCCACATACAGCATGTACATACACACACACATACAGCATGTACATATACACACACACACAGCATGTACATACAAACACACATACAACATGTACATACAAACCCACATACAGCATGTATATACACACACACACATACAGCATGTACATATACACACACATACAGCATGTACAAACAAACACACATATAGCATGTACATACACACACACATACAGCATGTACATATACACACACATACAGCATGTACATACAAACACACATACAGCATGCACATACAAACACACATA
>Ga0209629_10001484_pt1 | contig 14946 bp, 14 predicted proteins | sample TergutCu122P5_FD_187286 | JGI IMG/M metagenome (GOLD analysis project Ga0209629, IMG submission 187286) | Cubitermes ugandensis P5 segment gut microbial communities from Kakamega Forest, Kenya - Cu122 P5 (SPAdes) (version 2) | ecosystem: Host-associated > Arthropoda: Insects > Digestive system...
ATGAATATCATTTTCGATATAATCGTAGAGGTAATATGGAAGCTATCTTCGATTTGCTTATACGTAGAATGGTATATTATGAACCTAAACGCCTGAATATTAACAGCGACTTAAACGCCTAATCCTATAATCTTTTTAGAATTTAATCGGAATCCCATTATAGAAATCTAATATCTTTGCTCGAAAAATGTAATCGTATTTGGCTTGAGCTTGTTGCAACTGACTTTGTATCAGTTTAGCTCTCGCTTCGTTAAACTCGAAAACCGAAGATTTTCCGACTTCATACCGTTCTTGTGCTAACCGGAATGCTTCGGATGTCGATGCAACGGCATCCAGCGACGCTGTGTATTTTGCCTGTGAAGCCACTGCATTCAAATAAGCCGTCTGAATTTCCTTGTACAAATCTTTTTTTACATTTTCCAATGCCAACTGCTGATCCTTTATATTGAACCGGGCGCTGCGAACTTGATTCCGAACCGAAAATCGATTGAATATTGGAATACTCAAGTCAAAACCGATGTATTGTCCTGCCTTACTTTTTAATTGGTCTAAAAATGAACGATTTGGAAAATTTTTAATGTAGAGGTAATAATAACTTGTACCATATCCTAAGCTAAGATTCAAAGTAGGAAGATAACCCGATTGAGCGATTTTAAGCGCTTTTTCGGCGCTTTCAGCCATATATTCTTGCGCTTTGACAACCGGTTTTGTTTGCACTGCATTGTCGAAAATTACGTTTACCGGCTGAATGCTACTCATGTTTTCTTCTACAATATTGTTCATATCCGGAACAAAAATATCAAATTCGATCTCTTTTTCTAATTCTAAACTTTGTCTCAAACCCAACAGTGCCAAATTCAAATCGTTTTCCGCTTGTATGAGCGAAACTCTGTCGTTAGCCACTTGAGCTTTAATATCATACAACTGCGATGCAGGAACTTTTCCGGCATCGACCAGAATTTTCGTCCGTTGAACTTGCTCTTCACTTAACGCCAATTGGCTTTCACTGATTTTCACAAGTTCTTTATTGAACATCACTTGCAAAAACAAAGAAGCAACACTCAATGATAAATCATCTTTGGCTTTTGCTAAATTTTCCGTAGCCGCTTGCAATACTAATTTATTTCTGGCAATCTCATTCGGAATCCGGAATCCCGTGAAAATCGGAATGGAACTTCCTATGGAGAAACTGGTGCTGAACTGATTTTGCACTTTATATGTACCGGTATCGGATTGTACCCTTCCAAAATTCCAAGTTGGTCCGACACTTGCATTCAAATTCGGTAAACGACTCATTTGTGCCGTATTCACATCAACTTCGGCCGTATTTTTTTGAATCTCCATCCTTTTGACCGTAATGTTATGCTCGATGGCATACCGGATACATTCTTCCAACGTCCATTGTTTTGTTTGTGCTGAGAGAGGCAACGACAAAATGTAAACCGCTATAAACAAAACAAGCTGTTTTATATTTACTTTTATTGTTATCATTATTTATTGGTTATTATTCGTTTTTTCTTTTGGTTTTTTATCATCAATCTTATTTCCGCGAATCCTGTCATTAGCCGTCAGCCCTTCTTTCACCTCAACTTTTACTCCGTCGGAAATGCCAATTTTAATAAGATTTTTTTCAAATACTTGTTTGGGCTTTTCTTCTTTTACTTTATAAACAAAAGCCGAGTCATTGCTAAATTCGACTGAACTTTCCGGAATGGTCAGCACATCCGTTGCGCGAGCCAAAACAATTTCTCCGTTTGCGCTGTATCCTGCTCTGATAAACACCGTATCGGGGACGTTTCTCACGGCAGCTTTGATTTCAAACTGTACAGCTCCATTATTTTCTGTACCCTTAGGCGCAATATATTCTAATTGAGCATCATATTTTTGACCGCTAAGCGCTCCGATAGTTAATACAATAGGCATTCCTTCCTTGATTTTTCCCACTTCGGTTTCATCAATATTTCCCCTGAAAATCAAGTCATTCATATTGGCAACCGATGCAATCGTGGTTCCATCGTTAAATGTATTCGCTTGGATAACTGAATTTCCGGCTTTTACGGGAACATCCAGAATCATGCCGGAAATAGTTGAACGAATTTGGGTATTGCTCAAATGGGCATATCTTTCTGCAACTCCCTTACGAACAATATCCAAGGCATCTTGCGAATTTGTTTTTTCTTCTTCCGCTTTTTTGTAATTAGCATAAGATGCGTCATATTCTTCTTTCGAAATGACCTTACTGTCAAACAAACGTTGCTGACGCGCATATTCCGCTTCAATTTGCTTTAAATTGATTTCTGCAACCCTCACGCGTGATTCGGCTGAATTTAATTGTCCCATTTCAGGGATAACTTTCACTGTTGCAATTACTTCTCCAAGAGAAACTTTTTGACCGGCCTGTTTCATTACTTCCGAAACGATACCGGATATCTGCGGTTTAATCAGAATTTCATCCCTCGGTTCCACCCTTCCGGTAGCTATCGTTTTATTTTCAATCGTTCCCGTGGTAGGAGTAACAATCTCATAAACATCTATTTTCGGACGCGATTTCTGCCAAAGTACAAAGAATGTCCAAAGTACGACTAAACCCAAAATGACAAGTAAAATAATTCCTCTAATCTTTTTCATACTAATATAATTTTTTTTATTTTGTACCGTTATGAAGTTGTTTCTGCTCGTCATTGCGAGGGCGAAGCCCGAAGCAATCCAGTAAATCAACTCTCTGGATTGCTTCGCCTGACGGCTGCAACCTATTTATTTACTATAGCGCTATCATTCCTCCCTTATTGCCTCAATCGCTTTAATGCGTAAAGCCCGCCTGGCCGGTAGCGAACCGGCAATTAATCCGAAAGATAACAGAATAATTACCGACGCAACGGCTGCTCCAAAAGAAATCATGGGGTCGGATAAAAATACGCCTTCCGCATTTGCCAACCAATAGTTATTCGCCAAAATCAAGCACAACACGCCGAAGCATAATCCCAACAAACCGGAAATGGATGTCAAAACCAAACCTTCCCAAATAATTTGCCCCATAATTGTTCCCGGCTTAGCGCCCAAAGCCCGGCGGATACCGATTTCTTTGGTGCGTTCTTTGATAGTAACCGTCAAAATATTGCTGACACCGACTATACCGGCAATTAATGTTCCCGAACCGACAATCCAAATCACAATGGCAATTCCCAGTAACAAATATTGAAACATTTGGAATTGGTCTTGTATATTGAAACCCCAAATGGCCTGCGTATCATCGGGAGAAATACCGTTATTAGCTTTCAAAACAGTTTCCATTTTTTCCTGTATTTTTTTTACAGAAACAGTAGGTAAAGTACTTGCCGCCAGCATCTGGACAATATCTCCCTGATTATTTACTTGTTGCATGGTTGTAAACGGAATATCAACCATTTCTTCCGACTGGCCTCCGATACTGACATTGGAAACTCCCGAAGCAACACCGACAACTTGATAATAAATACCATTTACCCGAACATATTGCCCTAAAGGATTACCCCGCGTAGGAAATAATTCTTCATAAACTGTTGTTCCGAGCACACATACTTTCCGTTTTTGAAGCATATCAAGTTGATTGATAAAACGTCCAAATTTCATCCGTTGCTGTTCGATTTGGACATAGTTGGCGGACAATCCTCTTACATTGTATGAACCTGAATTATTTTCAAAAACTACATTATTGGTAGAACGTCCTCCCCACAATATAGGCGATAAAACTTCAATTTCAGGAATTGATTTCAAAAGAATGTCCAGATCCCTGTTGTGAATATTCCAATTTCTCCCTTTTTGAAAACCTTTGTAAGGCAAACTTGTTTGAGCGCTACCCATAAAACAGGAGTTAGTGGCAAAACCATCGATTCCTTTCAACATTCCTCTTTCCAATCCATGGCCGGCGCCCATCATGATTACCAGCATGAAGATGCCCCAGAACACTCCGAAACCGGTAAGAAAACTTCTTACCTTATTTCGAGTGATGGTCTGCCATATCTCCTGAAACCTATCTAAATCAAAAAACAACATTCTTAATTCCTAATTCTTAATTCCTAATTGATCACTCCTCTCTCATCGCAATCACCGGCGCAATTCTCGATGCCTTCCAAGCCGGATAAGCTCCTGCCAAAACACCCGAAACAATCAAAACCAACATGGCTCCAATGGCCACAGAAACTGCTATCGTCGGATTTTGAAATACATGTGAAACTTGTTCGGCTTCGGGCGGCAAATTTTGCAATACCGAATTTGCCAATTCTCCAATTCCGACGCCCAAAAACATACCCACATAACCGAAAACGGAAGTCATCAATACAGATTCCATCAAGATACTTCCCATGATTGATGAAGGTTTGGCGCCGAGCGCTTTTCGGATACCAAATTCCCGTGTTCGTTCCCTGACGGTTATCAACATGATGTTGCTGATACTGATAACGCCTGCAATCAAAGTACCGATTCCGATAATCCAAATAAAGGCGGATATACCGTTAAAAATTCCTTGCGTTTGCAAATAATTTTCCAACATACTCGAAATTCCTACTGCGCGTTGGTCTTTTGTGTCAAAAACATGGAGATTTGCTAATTTTCCTCTGAACCCTTCTCTAAAAATAGTGTTTTCTTCCTTTGTTTTAAGACCATCCAACGTAAATAAAATCTGATCAACATTTCTTTTTCCTCCCCTGTACATCATTTGAGCCGTTGTAAGCGGAATAAATGCATTTGCGTCGTTATTCCAAGAGTCTGCTTTATAAACGCCAATTACCGTATAACTTATTCCGCGGGCAATAATCTGTTTTCCGACTGCTGTACTGTCCTGAAATAAAACGTCTTTCATTCGTTGGTTAATGGCTGCTACTTTCCGGTTTTCCTTCATATCCATGTCATTGATTAGCCTGCCCTGTCCATTCAGAATTTTTACACCGTTAATTTTCGCATAATCGGGATGTATGCCCTGTAAAGTAGCGGAAACATTAAAGGTTTTGTAATTAACCGGAAGAGTGATAGATACGGAACCTGAAATATTAACGGCCTGGGGCAATTTTTGTACCAGCGAGAAATCTATATCATCGGTATTGATGGGCCGTCTGTCCGGAAATCCTTTGTAAGGAATGGAAGTGCTGCGTCCCCAATAATTATACATGTTTACTGCGCGTGAAGCGAAATTAGACGACACGCCGTTTCGCAATCCGTTGCCGGCGCAAAGCAGAACGCAAAACATGAATATTCCCCATGAAATGGAAAGTCCCGTCAGAAAAGTGCGTAGTTTATTTTTCTTGATTGAATCGAATATTTCGGTCCATTTATCTATATCAAACATACTTTAAATATTTGAGTGAAAGGTGAAAGGTACAAGGTAAAAAAAATCTTTCTCTTTTCACCTTTTACCCTTTACCTGTATTTATAATTTCTCCAATAATTCCGTCTCTGATATGAATAATTTTATCCGTCGCATCTGCAACACTCTGCTCGTGAGTTACGATAACCATCGTCATACCCTCTTTATTTACTTCACGGAGAAGTTGTATAACTTCCACCGAAGTCTGACTGTCCAAAGCGCCGGTAGGTTCGTCCGCCAGAATAATTTGCGGTTTGGAAACCAAGGCGCGTGCAATAGCTACTCTTTGTTTCTGTCCGCCCGACAACTCATTGGGGCTGTGATCCGCCCATTCTTTCAACCCCATTTTGTCTAAATATTCAATTGCAATCAGATTTCTCTTCTTCCGGCTTATCCCTTGATAATAAAGCGGAAGCGCCACGTTTTCCATAGCATTCTTAAAATTAATCAAGTTAAACGATTGAAAGACAAAGCCAATCATTGTATTTCGTAGTTCTGCCGCACGAGATTCTTTTAAGTCTTTTATCAAAATATTGTTCAAGTAATAATTCCCTTCATCGTAAGTGTCTAAAATACCTATTATATTGAGTAAAGTTGATTTTCCGGAACCGGATGCTCCCATGATCGAAACCATTTCTCCTTTATTTATTTCCAGATCAATTCCTTTCAAAACATGAAGCGGAGCGCCATTATAATAAGTTTTATGAATCCGTTGCAATTTTATCATTATTTCCAATAATTTTTATATTTAGACGAAAAATATCTTTTTTTGTTACAAAATAGATTTTCGGCGACAAATGTAAAGATAAAAAAGGTACTGTGCAATACCAAGTATATTATTTATACAAAATCTAATTTATTCTTCTATCTTGAATTATCCATATTCATCTTTACCACAATGTTCACAAGGGCTTTTCACAAAAAACATAAAGATTGCAGTTTATTTGTGAATAAAAAGGACATAAATGCAAGACTTTTTTTATCTTTGCATAATAAATTAATTATATTAGGTGGGCAAAAACAAATTACGGAAATTTGAAGAGATGAACACTTATTCCAATGTGTTTCAATTTACTTTTGCCGTTTTGAAAGAAAGGGGATTTGAAATGAAAGGCCAATGGAACGAGTTATTTTTCAAAAATGACCGGCCGATTGTCGTCGAATTGGGCTGCGGAAAAGGAGAATATACGGTAGGATTGGCTAAAATCTTCCGCAATAAAAATTTCATAGGAATCGATATAAAAGGCGCCAGAATGTGGAGCGGAGCCACGCAAGCTCAAAAAGAGAATCTGAAAAATGTAGCTTTCATAAGGACACATATCGAATTGATTGACTGTTTTTTTGCACCAGGAGAAGTATCGGAAATCTGGCTTACTTTTCCCGACCCTCAGATGAGCAAAGTCAATAAACGAATGACTTCTACACGATTTATGAAACTTTACAGCCGAATTATGAAGCAAAATGGAGAAATCCACTTGAAAACCGACAGTAATTTTCTATATACTTATACTTGTGAAATGGTTAAAGCTAATCATTTCCCGGTATTGGTTCAAACGAATAATCTGTATGAAAGTCAATTAACGGACGAAATTCTTTCCATCCGGACGTTTTATGAGCAACAATGGCTCGACCGGGGCATTCCCATCAAATACATCCGTTTTGTGCTCGAACCTCGTGAAACTTATATCGAACCCGAAATAGAAATTGAACATGATACTTATAAAAGTTTTCACAGAAATAACATTGACAATTCTTAATTCGTAATTAATATGAACATTTATCCTAAATTAATTTTAAATGCCCTTGAAAAAGTGCGATATCCGGGAACCGGTAAAAACATTGTCGAAATGGGTATGGTTGAAGACGATATGCGCATTGAGGGAAACAAAGTGAGTTTTTCGATTATTTTTGAAAAACCAAATGACCCGTTTATGAAGTCGTTAATTAAAGCCACCGAAGCCGCCATTCTGGCTTATGCCGGCGAAGATATTGACATCAAAGGGAATATTAATGTAAAAGCCAAACAACCACCTAAACGCTTTGCTGTCAATCTATTGCCCGGAGTGAAAAACATCGTTGCCATCGCTTCCGGTAAAGGCGGTGTCGGGAAAAGCACAGTGTCGGCAAACTTGGCGGTTGCCTTGGCCAAATTGGGATACAAAGTCGGCCTTTTAGACGCTGATATTTTCGGACCTTCTATTCCCAAAATGTTTCATGCGGAAGATGTAAAACCAACTATGGAACTGATCAGAGAACGGGAACTTATCATGCCTGTCGAACAATACGGAGTTAAAATTCTCTCTATCGGCTTTTTTGTTGATAAAAAAGACGCTTTGGTTTGGCGGGGAACGATGGCAAGCAATGCGCTGAAACAATTAATTACCGATGCGTATTGGGGAGAGTTGGATTATTTCCTTTTAGACCTTCCTCCCGGAACAAGCGATATTCATCTGACTTTGGTTCAAACGCTTGCCGTGACGGGCGTCGTGATTGTCACCACCCCTCAGGAAGTGGCATTGGCCGATGCGCTCAAAGGAATCAGCATGTTTACCGGCGAAAAAATCAATGTGCCGGTTTTGGGATTAGTTGAAAACATGGCTTGGTTTACTCCGGCCGAATTACCGGAAAATAAATATTATATCTTCGGGAAAGAAGGCGGCAGGCGTTTAGCCGAAGAAATGCACATCCCTTTACTCGGACAAATACCGGTTGTCCAAAGCATTTGCGAAGGAGGCGATTCAGGAAAACCGGTCGCTTTGAATGACTCAATAACTGGTGAAGCGTTTCGGCTTTTGGCGACTAAATTTGTTGAACAGGTGGATTTTCGGAATGGAAATATGGCTGAAACTAAGCGAGTTGAAGTTATTAATCCGTCATTGCGAGGGCAATAGCCCGAAGCAATCTCAATATAGTATAGATTGCTTCGTCGTTCCTCCTCGCAATGACGGGAAATGTGGAACTTTTACAATCTGAAAACAATCGGCACAATAACCTTGCTTTTGACCGGTTTCCCATTCTTCATTGCAGGTTTCCAAGGGGGCAAAGAATGGAGAACTCTCAACACTTCTTCATCTAAGAAAATATAAACGCCTCGAATCAAAGTGATACCGGATATGGAACCATCTTCATTGACAATGAAAGAAAAGACGACTCGTCCCGTAATTCGTTGCTTGAGCGCTGCCGGAGGATATTGAATATGTTGATAAATATATTGGATTAGCGCGACTTTCCCGCCCGGAAATTCGGCATCTTTGTCGTTTTCGTCAATCGAAGTTGTATCTCGTTTTTCCTTACTCATCAGGAATGCATCCTCTTCTTCCTTTAATGCTAATGACTTAGCGATAGAATCTTCGGATAAGGAATCAACGTTTGCCTCCTGTAATTCTTCTTTCGGATTATTTACGATACTGTCTGCTTCAACAACCGCTGCCGGCGCATATTCCATGACTTTTTTCACCGGCGGTTTTTCCGGTTCTTTGTGGTAACTATCTTCCAAATTGCCAAGGTTGGATAATTCAATCGCTTTTACTTCAAGCATTAAATTTGAATGAGACGGATTAAAATGGATGAATTTAAATAAAAATAAGATGAGAAGTATAGGAATAATTACCACTGATAAAGCACGCAGATGTCGCTTGGAAGATGTCTTGCGCAAATAATACGCCCCATATTCCTGATTTTTGCCTTCAAATACCAAGTCACACCATTTATCCGAATTAAGATCTACATCTTTTACAATCATTAGTTTATTTACGTTTGTAATCTTAAGATAAAATAAGAGATGAACGGCAAAAGTTGGATTTTCGTCATTGCGAACGGAGTGAAGCAATCTTTCACCTCTCCCCCAACCCCTCCCCAAAAGGGAGGGGAGCTATTCTCCCCCTTTGGAGAGTTAAGAAGGGGAGATTGCTTCGGGCTGACACCCTCGCAATGTCGTATAAAACTTTATTCAAAATTCAAAGCTATAGCCTCAGCAATCGCCGAAAATTCTTCCGGAGTAAGTTTTTGTTTGGGATTTGAAAAAAACATATCCGATTCTTTGTTGATGGGAATCAAATGAATATGGGCATGAGGAACCTCCAATCCGATAACCGTAACCCCTACCCTTTTGCAAGGAACTGCTTTCTGAATGGCTTTTGCCACTCGTTTCGAAAATACGAACAGACCGCCTGCCGTTTTATCGTCCAAATCATAAATATAATCTGTTTCCTTTTTGGGAACAACCAGCGTATGTCCTTTTACCAACGGATTAATGTCCAGAAAAGCATAAAAATCAGCATCTTCCGCAACCTTATAACTTGGTATTTCTCCCGCAATTATTTTACTGAAAATAGTCATAATGTAATATCAATAATTTCAAAATTCATTATCCCATTAGGGACTTTAATATCCACAACATCTCCTACTTTTTTGCCCAAAAGACCTTTACCGATAGGCGTACTGATGGCGATTTTCCCTTTCTTCAAATCCGCTTCACTTTCGGAAACCAAGGTATATGCCATCTCTTGATTATTTTTAGTATTTCGAATGGTAACTCTATTCAAAATCTGCACGCTCTCAGTCGAGATTTGGCTTTCGTCAATCAAGCGGGAATTGGAAATCAAATTTTTTAGCTGGGAAATTTTGGCTTCCAACATTCCTTGTGCATCTTTTGCTGCATCATATTCCGCATTTTCGGACAAGTCGCCTTTATCCCGAGCATCTGCAATTTGTTTTGAAATCATTGAACGTTGCATTTCAAGAGAATTCACTTCATCTAAGAGCTTGTTATATCCCTCCTTTGTCATATAGTGTACAGCCATATCAAAAAATAAATATTAATTAATTAAACAAAAAACAAAAAAACAAAAAGAATTCCGATCCTTTAGACCGGAACTCTATAATTAAAATTTATGAGGCCAAAGATAATTGGTTTTTATTATTTCTCCAAATTTAAATGAATGTTTTATAACATTATTTTGTTTCACTGTCATGACGACTGCGACTTTTGCACGTCATTACGAGAGCTGCGAGAAACGAAGCAGCCGAAGCAATCTCTAAATGAAATAGATTGCTTCGCCGCCTGACGGATCGCAATGACGACTACGCTAATGTTACTTTATTTGTGCCTCTATCAATTTCTCCAAATTCCTATAATCATCTATCCGGGCAACAATATCACCGTTTTTATTAAACAAAAAGCCGGTTGGTAGATTTGTCACATTATATTTTTTAGCAATATCGGAATAAATAGATTGCGGGTCTATGACAGCAGTCCACGGTAGATTGATGGCTGCATTTTTCCAAAAATGAATATCTCTGTCCAAGGATACTTGATAAATTATAAACCCTTTCGACTTAAATTTTTGATAAACGTTCATCAAATCCATGTTGTGCTGGGGTGAATTTTCCAATTCGTATGCCGTGAAATCCAAAAGCATTACTTTTCCGGCGCCTACTTCGTAAAGACGAATTTCATTATCCTCTATCGAAGGCAAGGAAATATCAAAGAATTGTTTGCCGTTTACTTCTTTTGGAACCGGCGTAGTCTGTTCCTCTCGAAATGCTAACAGGGAATTTTTGAACAAATTGACCAAATGTTCGGTACGGGGCGCTTTCGGATATTTTATATTCCAATTGTTGGCTACGGCGCCATACATTTTGGCATCCTGTCTATCGTAAGGATCGAAGATTAATAATCCGTTCACTTGTTGGAATAAAGCGAAATAAGCAGAGGCGGATGCCGGATTGGCAATAATAAGTTTGGTAGCTTTTTCTTTGTAAGTATCAACGACTTCTTTGGCTTTTGCAGCATATTCATCCATAGAAATTTCTTTTGCATTGTATTGCTTTTGCAATTGATTATATGCTTCACTCGTTGTCAACTGCAAGAAAGTCAGGTCTTTGATTTTTGAACATTCGGATGAACCTTCGACGGTGTAATTGCGGGCAAAATTCAAAGCATCCGCTTGTACTTTAATGATTTCCGTACTATCGACAGACAAATTGACGAATTGATCTTTCAAACGTATGCGGTAAAAATCCGGCGCTTTCGGTCTCAGCCTTCGGAAGCGGAAAGAACCGTCGTTTCCTAAAACCACAGAATCGATCGTCACAACTGCCGATGTTGTAATGTTTTCCAAATAAAGCGTCTTTTCCGCACCATCTTGTACTTTACCTTCAATCGTAAATTTATTATTTGTACATGCAATAAATACGAAAGCGGCCAAAAGGGAAAAAGCAAATTTTTTTATTTTCATTTTATTTTAATGTTAAATTAATTTCATTGCTCTCGCAATGACGATGCTTTACATAATAATTATAGAAATTTTGGCGCAAATATACGATATTCCGTTGAAACGAATAAAAAATTTTAGGCGAAATATTATTTACTAATGTTTCGCACATCGTTCTAACAATATTTAAGCAGAAAAAACACTGTTTGGATTGAACACTTTTAAAGCGACGTGGAACGAGCCGTTTACCATAGTGTAGAGTGACCCGTCCGAACCATGATTTATATGATTCGCCTGATAAAACCAATGTCAATTTTTTTGTGCCTAAAGGCACATTTTTACTCTGTACAGGCAAAAACTAACACAACCCCCAACCTGATTACCTGATTATATACCGTATTAATCAGCTAAAACGATTCCACCCAATGGGAAAAATCGCTTACAATCAAACAAAATAGAATCTTTCTATGAGAAAAACGGAATAGAAACCAATAGAAATCTCTTTCCTAAATGGGGTTTCCTGAAATCCTTTTTCAGTTTATCTTTTCTACATTCTTACAATTAGAGATACCGTCTATGTGTGAACATAATCGTAAGATGAAGCAAGGATAAGTAGAATTTTTGCAATTTCCAAATATTATAGCAATATTTCCTTTATTTTTAATTACCTTTGCACAATTTTAAAGAGAAAAAACGCTATAAAGATTAGTTATGATTAATCCGATTGTAAAAAAAATTGATTTGGGTGATGGAAGAGTCATCACCATAGAGACCGGAAAACTGGCGAAACAAGCCGATGGAGCGGTCGAGTTAAGAATGAACGATACGATGATTTTGGCAACCGTTTGCGCTGCCAAAGATGCTGTTCCCGGTACGGATTTTATGCCGCTGCAAGTTGAATACAAAGAAAAATATTCGGCTTTCGGACGTTTTCCCGGAGGATTTACCAGAAGAGAAGGTCGGGCTTCGGACTATGAAATTTTAACGGACCGATTGATTGACCGTGCTTTACGTCCCTTATTCCCGGACGATTATCATGCAGAAGTTTATGTAAATTTGATTCTGTTTTCTACCGACGGGAAAGATATTCCCGATGCATTAACCGGTTTGGCGGCTTCGGCGGCTTTAGCCGTTTCGACAATTCCTTTCAACGGGCCGATTGCCGAAGTGCGCGTTGCCCGGATTGACGGAAAGTTCAAAATCAATCCGACTTTTGATGAATTGGAAAAAGCAGATATCGATATTATGGTCGGCGCTACCATTGATAACATTATGATGGTGGAAGGCGAAATGAAAGAAGTATCGGAAGCCGAAATGCTCGACGCTATCAAATTTGCCCACGAAACCATCAAAGTGATGTGCCAAGCGCAAATCGAACTGATGGAAGAAGTCGGCGCTACCGTAAAACGCGAATACTGCCATGAAGTAAACGACGAAGCGCTACGCGATGACATTAAAGCCAAATTGTATGACAAAGTTTATGCCATAGCCCGCTCGGGACAAGGCAAACAAGAACGCAGCGAAGCTTTCAAAGCCATTGTAGAAGAATACTCGGCGCAATTCACCGAAGAAGAATTGACGGACGAGAAAAAGACGCTGATTGGCCGCTATTATCACGACGTAGAAAAAGAAGCCATGCGCCGCTGCATTTTGGACGAAGGGATCCGCTTGGATGGACGCAAAACTTCGGAAATCCGTCCGATTTGGTCGGAAGTGAGTTATGTTGCCGGCCCCCATGGCTCGGCAGTTTTCACTCGAGGCGAAACGCAAGCTTTGGCAACCGTTACCTTGGGAACCAAATTGGATGAAAAAATTATAGACGACGTACTGGATCAAGAAAAAGAACGCTTTCTGTTGCATTATAATTTTCCGCCATTTGCCACCGGCGAAGCCAAACCGCAACGTGGCGTAGGACGCCGCGAAGTCGGTCACGGAAATCTGGCGCATCGTGCGTTGAAAAACATGATACCGGAAAATTATCCCTATACAATCCGTATCGTTTCCGACATTCTCGAATCGAACGGTTCTTCCTCTATGGCAACCGTTTGCTCAGGAACGCTTTCGCTGATGGATGCCGGCGTTCAAATTAAAAAGCCGGTTTCGGGAATTGCAATGGGTTTGATTTCAGAAAACAAAGGAACGAAATTTGCTGTCCTATCAGATATTTTGGGCGACGAAGACCACTTGGGCGACATGGATTTCAAAGTGACCGGCACACGCGACGGAATTACCGCTACGCAAATGGATATTAAAGTGGATGGCCTTTCTTACGAAATTCTGGAAAATGCTTTGGCTCAAGCCAAACAAGGTCGTGAACATATTTTGGGCAAAATATTGGAAACAATTTCCGAACCCCGCCCGGATTTCAAACCGCATGTTCCGAGAATTGAGGTGATGACAATTGCCAAAGACTTTATCGGCGCAGTAATCGGCCCGGGCGGAAAAATAATACAAGGCTTGCAGGAAGAAACCGGAACGGTTATTACCATCGAAGAAATTGACGGAATCGGAAGAATAGAAGTTGCAGCTCCCAACAAGTCTGCGATTGATGCTGCAATGGCAAGAATCAGAGGCATCGTGGCAGTTCCAGAGGTTGGAGAAGTGTATGAAGGAAAAATCCGTTCGATAATGCCCTACGGAGCGTTTGTCGAATTTCTTCCGGGAAAAGACGGATTGCTGCACATTTCCGAAATCGACTGGAAACGTTTGGAAACCGTTGAAGAATCAGGCTTGAAAGAAGGCGATACCATCCAAGTAAAATTAGTAGATATCGACCAGAAAACAGGAAAGTTCAAACTTTCGCGCAGAGCTTTGATGCCGAAACCGGAAGGATATGTCGAACGTCCGGAACGGGACGACCGGCCGCCTCGCGATAACCGCTTCGACCGCTTCGACCGCAATGACCGAAACGATCGAAATGATAGATCTCGCAGGCCGGATAACAGGGATAGAGACAGAAGGAGGAACTAATATGAAACGTCATTGCGAGGGCGAAGCCCGAAGCAATCTCTATCATCGGAAAAACGTAACACGTTTTATAAACGTGTTACGTTTTTATTATTTTTCGATAAAAAGATGTTCACAATTTTTTTTCTCAGCAGTGGGTACCTTTCACTTTGAAAAAAAAGAGAAAGAGGGGGGTATAGAAAGAACAGGAAAAAATATCACGAGCAGAATTTGAAAGCCGCAAAATAACGGAAAGTTTACGAAAAACTATCAAACAGTGTTTTCCGAAGTTATTATCTTCATTGGCAGAGTTGCCGGATTGTCGAAAGCCGCAAGGTAAAACATACAAAATGAATGAAATCCTGATGGCAGGCCTGAGCCTTTTTCTATTAAAGTCGGGTTCACGTAATCAGATGAATCACGATCGCTCGGAAGAGAATTTCACCG
>Ga0209629_10001485_pt1 | contig 14944 bp, 16 predicted proteins | sample TergutCu122P5_FD_187286 | JGI IMG/M metagenome (GOLD analysis project Ga0209629, IMG submission 187286) | Cubitermes ugandensis P5 segment gut microbial communities from Kakamega Forest, Kenya - Cu122 P5 (SPAdes) (version 2) | ecosystem: Host-associated > Arthropoda: Insects > Digestive system...
TTTATGTGTTCGAGTAATTGATTTTTTTTTTCGAAAAATACTTCTTACTTATTATGTTATCAATAACCTTGCAAACTACAATTCCATCACATGCTACAGGAGATAGTTTTCGAACTGTTTCATTCCGCTTTCGTCTGGGACACTCACCTATACAGAGTATTGTTCAAGACGTGTGCAAACCTATTAAAAACACTTAAAACATGAAGTTATGCCAACCCTTACCCGGACAACTTGGCCGCAAATCGTGAATGACTTTGGGACCTGTGGAACTTCCCTAATTGCATTAGTGCCATTGACGGAAAACACGTGAAGGTTCACGCCCCTCCAAATGGCGGTTCCAAGTTTTTTAATTACAAACACAGTTTTTCTGTTGTTCTGTTGGCATTGGTAGATGCACGTTATAAATTTACAGTTGTAGATATAGAGTCGTATGGAAGAAACAGCGATGGAGAGATTTTTGCACATTCAAAACTTAGGAAATACTTAGAAACTCGTCTAGGCATTCCGAAAGATAAACAGCTTCCAGGAACATCATGCTTAGTCCCTCATGTTAGTGTGGGTGACGAGGCCTTTTCTCTCAAAACTTACTTAATGAGACCTTGCCCAGGATCGCAAAGCAAAGGGGTCAGTGAGAAGAGCATCTTCAATTATCGGCTTTCCCGAGCCAGAAGAGTGATGGAAAATGCATTTGGAATATTAAGCCAGAAATTTCAAATTTATCAGAGGGCCCTAAAATCATTGCGGAGAATTCGTACAACATTATTATTGCGACTTGTATTTTGCATAATTATCTGAGAAATCAAGGTGTAGGCCTCAGTGATATGGGGAGTTCTGCAAATATTCGAAACAATGTAACAAAAATACCAAACCAAGGAGGAAGTGCCCACCAAAGTGCTTTTGAAGTAAGAGACAAATTTAAACAATTCTTTACTAGTCCGTCTGGATCTGTGCCTTGGAAGAATGAAAGAGTGTAATGTTCAATTAATCTATAATATTCAACAAAGTTGGATGCTTTCCTGAAAACATGTCTTACAATCTGTGTGAAATACAACAGATGATATTCTATTCATTCCATTCTATTCTATCCTTGTATGTTATGAGCCGTATTCTATCACTGCCACGGAATGCATTTTCCGTTATTTGTTAATTATTAGAACTTCGGTGTTAATATAAAGATAGTAACTTCAATATGCGCAATAAAAGAACTCTGGTACGTAAGTAGTAAGGGGCCGGATTGGGCACCCGGAAGTGACGTGACGGTCACGTGATGTAATCAAACATGGCGGCGGGGTCACTGACCTAACCCTTCCCCCACCCCTTAATATGCAACTAACCCAATTAATATGCAAATTATATGTAAATGCCCCAATTAATACGCAAATTATATGCAAATCAACTAATTAATAAGCAAATAACCGAATTAATATGCAAATAACATGTAAATGACCTAATTAATATGCAAACGAACTAATTAATATTCAGCCGACCTAATTAATATGCAAATAACCTAATTGATATACGAATATCCTTGATAGATATACTAATTATCTAATTAATGTGCAGACGTCCTTGATATGCAAATTATTTAGTCTGCAGCGTGACGTCACGGTCACGTGATGTAAACAAAGATGGCGGCTTGGGTCAATAACCTTAACCCTTTTATTATTTTTGGCTAGACCCCCAAAACAAATATGGCCGCCGTGCGCACCATTTTAAACCTAACGTAAACACTAGCTGTTTTTCAAGGTGGCTGCCAGCGCGCCATTTTTAAATTTTTTTAAACCTAACTTTTGAATAATGCGCAAAAGTAACTTAGAATATGGCGCTAATTTAAAATTAACTAAAGCTTTTTTAATTGGCGCTTTTCTAAACCTAACTTACATATCCGCCATTTTTCAATATGGCTACTAAACGCGCCATTTTTTAAGTTTCTTAATTTTTTACTAACCTAACCTAAACATTGCTATTTAAGGCTCTAGGTTCGAATCTCCCTTTTAAAGGCTGGGATAGAGGTTGCCCACCCGATGCTTCATACAAGCGATCCCTCCCAAGGTTATATGTTATTGTAATAAGGATAATAAATAAAAACACAACATTTTCTTTTTAAAAATATATACTATGCATTTTATTATAAAAATTAAAAAACACAATTTATTTCTACACTTACAATCAACACTTTGCTTTTTTAGTTCGTTTTTACACAAATTTATATTTGTATTTGCACTTACACTTTTTATTTTAACACATGAACGTAGTGTGGCCGGGTATTAAGCAGATACACTTGATTTATCAACACATTGAGATTTTAGTTCGTTTTACACACAATTTACATTTGTTTTTTACTTACAGTTTTTTTATTTTTACATATACCGTAGTTCGGTCGTACATTAAGCAGATACTACAACTTATTAACACATTGCGACTTGAGGCTTGCAGGGCCGGCTTTAACACACAATTTACAGCGACACTGTGCGCTTTAAAACATAGGGTGAGATTTTTGTACTACAGAAGATTGTCCCGGAAGAATTTTTCTTTTGTATTGGTGCTTAGATTATTAATTTTTATACAATTTGTAGTTATAGATGTTTATGACGAAACAGCGAAAGTTTTAATTGTTACTTTTTATGTCCGAAATGGAGACATACTGCTTTTGAGGTATTTTTACTGCACTGCACTAACATATTTAAAAAACACTTAAGATTTTACACCAGCTTCACACACACAGTACTATATAACACATAAAATGTTTGATAGTTTTTAAGTATTTAGCGTGTTCATGCCACACGGAATCTGCTTCCAGCCAATTTGCTAAGACGATTCCGCAGTGAAAACAGCATGTGCGGTCTGTTTCTGTAATAAAAATATATTTGTACATTAAACGGCTTTAAGGAAAGTTTATTTTTCGACAATAAATAAATAGGCTTTTAATAACGAAGTACTTTACCTGTATAGAAGAATCCGGCGTTACTTAGATTTACGGCTTTCTGTTTTGAGTTGGCAGGCCAGGTAAAGTAAGAATGCATTCGGGCGTAGTGTGTAGAATAATGCTGGTACTTAGGTCGTTCCCATTGAGTAGTATTGTGCTTCTGCTCCGGAATTTTAAAACTAGCTGCTATAAAAACAAAACACAAATTTTAAAATTTTTAACACTAGTATAAACACATACGTACATATAAAACCCGAAAAATAAGTGATTATACTTACGTTGCTTAGGACGGGAATTTGGTCTTAACTCCATAAGTGGCTCACACACATCATTGCTGCGGCTGGTTTGTTGAAGGGGTGATGATGTCTCTGAGTGAATAGGGATGTTCCCGACAAACGGGCCCTTAATGAATTTACAAGATGGACTCCAACGCTGATGGTCTGAGAACGCGTTGTATCCTTCCTTCCAATAGCCTACTTTTACTCCACAGAAGGCGCAACGTATTACATCGCCACAGTTTGTAAAGTAAAATCCATCAGCAGCAAGGTAATTTTTACCAATGAAGGATACGTGCCAATCTTTATGTTTTGCGACGATCAGCCCCCCGCTTTTCATGTTTAGCGCTTGCATGCTTTTGTAGTTAGGTTGTTGTGGGTGCGACGGCAGCTACTATGGCGGTACAATAACGGATTAAATTTCGCCGCACATATTTTGTTACCTAAGCACACAGCTGTAACTGATATATGTTAAAAACCCTAATTAAAATATTATATAAAACAATGTTTTAAGTTAGCAACTTAGCAGTTAAGTATAATTATTAATACGCGCAAATCATACGTACATTGTGGTACACTTCAGCTGTAGAAGAAACTTTTACGACACATACACGCGCTTTTTAAGGGTTAGCTTTGAGTATTTTGCTTCTGCTTACAACAAGGTTTGTTATGAAACTGACAGTTAGCTGGTCTATCAGGGTAGATGTTTTACTTATTAGATTGCAGGGTGGAGGGGAGAATTGTACAGGTCGAGATACGCCAGGTAAATGTTTATGACCAGACAGGTTGACTACCTGGGGGAGGGCTGGGTAGGGACACCAAAATTTTAAAGGCAGGCCTGTGAAATTTATTGCATGTTCAAAAAACCCATTATGGTTTATGACTCTTAGGGCAATAAAATTATGTAAGGACACGGAAAGTTTGCATTTTGAAAATAAATTGTTGCACATCCTTTTTAAGTTGAGAATGGGAGACCTTGCCTCAGGCCTAGACATTATGGAGGCAGGGCGAAAGCGACGTGTATTTTTACCTGCACCAAAATAGGTGGGGAACAGGTAACGTACGTTTTTTAACAAAAATTATTTACTTTTGTTGAGGTGCAAGTTAGGACCGGAATGGACAGGTACTAGAAGTGGAGATCGGCTTGTTTTTAGGGTCATCTTGCTTTACTGTACAAGGTTGCGTAATAAAGACACTTAAAGGAGGGATTTAAGGAATATGCTAATAAAACCTATTTTTTCTTTTACCTTGAAAAAAAGGAACGCGCTCCATGTGGGGTAGCCAAATGAAACGAAACACAAACGACTCCCGGGACGTTGAAATTTAATTATACACAAACAGAATTTTTGTAACTAATGGCAGGAAGCATATATTTAGACGAAGCGGAGTTCCACTCAAAGTTACGCCTGAATTTTACGATTTTTTCTTCCATTATATTTTAATATACACAATGTACACAAAATACATAATTATGTGTGCCATTATTTATTCTTTAGTCTGTGTACTGAATTTCATACTGTTTGCAGGCAGATTATATTTTGTTGACGTTACTTACTACAGAAAAGTATCAGCCAATGAAATAAGAAAATTCATGTCGGTACGTTTTGAAGAAGCTAACTTGATGTTTTGGAAAGCGTAATTATAGATTGGCGGATAATATTAAAACAGATCTTGAAGATTGACTGGTTGTATGTTTCCTTTCTATTTGTTAGGTAAAAATTATAGGTTTTTGAGAGAACGAAACAACCCGGAACATTTTTCGGGGTTTTAACTACTTAGTCGCGAATTATTTTTAATTTTATGTTATGAAGGATTGTACGACTTACTTGAATCTTTGTTACAAGGCGTTTATTGATAAGGATTTACCCTGTTTTTCTTCCATTCTTTGTTTGCCCATATGAATGATGGGATTGTATGATGCTTAATATGCTATTTTCTTTCAAAATATCACCAATTTATTATGCGCGATTATATAATTTAGCGTTTTTAATATTTTGTGCAGTTAAAAGCTTTCACAAGTGATCAAATAAATGATGAGTTTAGAGGCAGAATTATACCCACATTAAGTAGAAAAATAAAAATGCGTTAAATTTTATGAGCATAGGACGATACCTATGTTAAATTGAACGTTTATTTACTATTTTGCTTAATTCATGAATAAAAGTTATTATCGGTGGGCATAAAATTTCTTAGCTAGTTAAAAAATTACCCGATTTTGACATAGCTTTAAGGCGAACAACAGAGTTTCGAATTTTTTTCTTCATGTTTGTTTATTTTAAAACCCGTTTCTAATATTCCTAGTTTCTTCGACATGTTTTAGTACAAATTTACCATATTTAGACAGAACAGCACTTTGACTTTAAGGGCCGGTTTCTATTCTTGACAGGACATGACATTTTTTCTTTTAATCTAGGTAAGTTAAGACCAAATTAGAGACCTATTCAGAGGATACAGGGTTATTTTTCAGGTGTAAGCGTCTGCGGGCTTGAGGTTAGCCGTAACTCCATTAATACTGACCTTTGGAATGAGTGGGTTTTTACGTCCATATGACAATGGGCATAAATTTCTGTATTACATATACAAATATGGTCGGCATATAATATTTCATATTACTGACGTGATTATATCACTAACATAAATGTCCGTAGATCATCCTGACTTATTTAAAAACACCTGAACGTATCAGGGCGAGCAATTTATTACCTGTAAGTTGAAAACTTTTGTCTGGGGGTGTTCATAAATACCTGGGGGTAGCAGCCTGCTAGAGTACGCAGCGAAGGAAAAATTTGCGGTTTCCGGAATACAAAGTTACTTATTTACTACAGTGCATTAGGAACAATTCTTACGTGTCTGAACTTGCGTTTATTCCTGGTGACAGGAAGCAATCGATTTTTGTGTTAAAAAGTAGTTTGTTAATTTTAATTATTGCTGACCTAAAAGTTTTACTTTTTTGGGAGATGTGCCGTTGTGTTGTTTGTATGTTTGCATTTTTATTGTATTAATATAGCCCTAAATACATAACTAGGAATTCGATTCGAGACATGGGCAAGGGATTTCTGTCTGCTCCAGAGAACCCAGACAAACTCTATGTTGTTGAAAAACCTCTCTAAATATTATCTTCGCATTTACATTAGAGTCTTTCAAGTAGTCTATGGAACTTACTTAAACATGAAGAATCGCGTAATTCCTATAGAGAAACAAAATGCAGCAACACTAGTTTGTTAATTGTAATAGTCTTCTTGGCGGAAAGACATTTTTGTGATATTTTTCGTGCTAAAATTAGTTTGGTTATTAATTTTTCTTAATGGAAACGCGTTTTATGAGGGTTGGTGTGTTGATAGATGAGCGCTATGTATGATCACATTACAAGCTAAAATTTTGCGCCAAAATGTATTTGGTTAGTGTACGTAATACCGCTTAAATTAAAAAGTTTCCTGTCTAAAAATGTTTTAAAAGAAAAGATGAACGAATATAAAAGAAATGTAGGTGTATTTGGGCGTTTTTTGGTTTATATTACGGTTCTTTTCCAAAGGCATAGTTCATTTGGTGTCGGTAGAGAGAATCTTTCTACATAATGAATTTGGACGTAAATTTGTAGAACTATTCTTAAAGGTAGGGCGTGCGACGTGTTACAGTGGCTAAAGAGTGTAATGTAATAGACATTTGTGAACAGAAGAATAAAACTTCACTTTCGAAGAAATCTAGACTGAGGCACTATCAGCTTATAAAAATTATTGTATTTCCTCAACTTAAGATAAGCAATAATGTGGAATTCAGTGTTTTGTTTACCGTGCATCGTGATATATCCGTACAATAAGAACTAACAAGATGCAGTATTTACCTTCAATTTATTTCAATAATTAACCTCTACATGTACCGAGCAGGCTTGCTGCTCATCATCAGGAGGTACAATTCTGTATATACAGCAATTGGTAAAGAGTATATGTCAGGATCCTACCAACTAACTTACTAGCTAATTACCTCACTCAGTGGAGCAGAATCTTTCTTGAGAAATTAGCAGGTTCTCAGTCAAGAAATTCCCCGCATTTTATGAAAGCCGAGGGTTCATTGCCGCATTCACAAGTGCCCGGGACCTGTCCCTATTCTGAACCAAACCTACCCAGTCCATGCTTTTAGGGCTAGCGGGATAATATTTGCTTATAAATTGGGTTATTTGCATATTAATTAGGTGATTTTCTTATAATTTGTATATTAATTCGGTCATTTACATATAGTTTGCATATTAATTGTGTTTTTTGCATATTAATTAAGGGTGGGGAAGGGTTAGGTCATTGACCCCGCCGCCATGTTTACATCGCTTGACCGTGACGTCACTTCCGGGTGCCCAACCCGACCCCTTACTACTAACGTACCTGATTTTTTTCAACTCTTCATCTGTTTGTCCCCACAATTTTTCCTTCCATACACTATCACTGTACTTCTTATTTTATGTAATATAATTCCTCACATTTACGCACCAATTATATTAATTTTTCATCCATTTCTTCGGACAAACAGGCATCCCTCATTGCAAACTAACACTCGACGCGTAGTGGAGGTGACGTAATTACTGTTCACATTATCAGAAACGAGCAGGTTCAGACCGTTTCGGACCCGTTTCTTCACGTCATTCTCGCTCGGGACGGCTACGGAACGGAACTGAGACGTTTCTGTCAGTGTGAACATCTCTCTTTAATTACATATGAGAAAGTTTACTGAACGGTGACGTTCCGCGACGGAACGGAAACGTGACGTTTAGTGTGAATCAGCCCTTATTGTATGGTGTTCCGTAAGCACCCATGTGATAAGTGGGTCCCTGTCACCAAGGCATGTCGCGTGCTCAGGTCGCGGATGGGGGAACGGGCTCCAATATAGAGTCGCTGCGAATATATTCAATAAGCTGTCGTGGACAGCCGACACGGTGTTTTCCTCCACCTATGGATTTGGGCGAGGAGCTGACAACTCCTAACCTTAAGAAACGTATCCTGTTACGAAATATTCATAGACAAAGTCTCGGACCTGGACTGATACTTTGGTATGAACTAAGCAACGAAACAGAGACACGCGATTTGGTACTTGGAAGGTTAGAAGCCTATATAAGTCAGGGTTACTTATGGCAGCAGCCTGGGAATTGGCTAAATATAAATTAGATTTAGTGGGTGTGCAGGAGGTTAGGTGGGACAAGGGGGGCACAGTAAGAGCAGGGGATTATAATTTTTTCTATTTAAAAGGAAATGAAAACTATAAACTAAAATATAGTTCGAGGTCGCTGGTGTATTATCATTGTTCTGAATGTGCATGCACCAAGTGAGTAGAAAAGTAATGATTCAAAAGACAGTTTTTTTCTATCATTTTCTTAAGTACCTTATGAAAATTCTGTTAGGAGATTTTAATGCAAGAGTGGGGAAAGTGAATATATTCAAACCGACAACTAGGAATTAGAGTCTACATCAGGAAAGTAACGATAATGGTGTTACAGTAGTAATCTTTGCCACACGAATAAAATCTGGTTGTTAAGAGCACGATGTTCCCGCACCGAAACATTTGTCAGCTGGACCTCTCCTAATGGGAAGACTCACAACCAGATTGATCACATATTGACGGATATGAGGTGGCATTCGAGCATACTAGATGTACGAAGTTTCAGGGGACCTGATTGTGATACTGATCAGTGTCGGTTGGTTGCAAAACATTGGCAATACGGAAACAAGCAGCACAGAAGTCTGATGGAGAAAGATTTTATTTGAGGAAGCTAAATGAGCCGGAGGTTAGGAAGTAATATCAGATTGAAATTACAAATAGGTTTGCAGCTTTGGAGAACTTAAATGATCACGAGGACATAAATAGGGCTTGGGAGAACATTAAAGAGAATATCAAAACCTCAGGTACAGAGTGTATGTCAGAACGAACTGTAGCAGTATAAACCATGGTATGGTGAAGAATAGTTAGGTTATTTAGATAAAAAGAAGCAGGCTAAACGCAGTGGATGCAGGATGCAAGTCAAAGCAATGTAGATAATCAGAAAAACTAAGACGTGATGCTAGGATACATTTCAGGAACAAAAGAAGCATATCTGAAAGCTAAAACTGAGGAACTTGTAACTTACAGTAAGATCAAAAATAATAAGTAGTTGTTTAGGGGCATCAGTGATTTTAAGAAGGTTTACCAGCCTAGAACTAATATAGTAAAGGATGAGAATGGTAATTTAGTTGCAGACTCCTACAGTATTTTGGCTGGGTGGAGGAATTATTTCTCCCAGCTATTAAATGTGCACGGTGTTAATGATGTTAGGCAGACAGAAATACACACGGCAGAACCACTAGTACCTGAGCCAAGTGCCTGTGAGGTTGAGTTGGCTATTGAAAAGCTAAAAAGTCACAAATCACCAGGTATTGATCAAATACCAGTAGAATTGATCAAAGCAGGGAGTGGAACAATTCGCTCTGATATTCATAAATTTACAATTTATATTTGGAATAAGGAGGAATTGTCTGAGGAGTGGAAGGAGTTGATCATAGTACGTTTTTATAAGAAGGGCGATAAAACAATTTTGTAGTAATTATAGGGGCATATCATTTTTGCCAACTACGTACAAAATTTTATCCAACATCCTGCTGTCAAGGTTAACTCCATATGCAGAGGAAATTATTTGGGATCATCAATCTGGATTTCGACGCAACAGATCAACTACTGATCATATATTCTGCATGCGTCAAATACTTAAGAAAAAATTTGAATACAGTGAAGCAGTGCATCAGCTCTTTATAGACTTCAAGAAAGCCTATGATTCAGTTAGGAGGGAGGTCTTGTTTAATATTCTCATTGAGTTTGGTATCCCTATGAAAGTGGTAAGGCTAATAAAAATGTGTCTTACTGAAATGTATAGCAGAGTCCGGGTAGGCAAGAATTTGTCTGACATGTTTCCTGTTAGGAATGGTTCGAAACAAGGAGATGTTCTATCGTATTTGCTTTTGAACCTGGCTTTAGAGTACGCCATTAGGAAGGTTTAGGTAATCCAGGATTGCTTGAAATAAAATGGTACACATCTACTTTTGGTTTTTGCTGATGATGTTAATATATTGGGAGGAGGCGTACATACTATAAAGGAAAACGCAGACGCTTTTGTAGTGGCTAATAAGGGGATTGGACTAGAAATAAATGCTGATAAAATTAAGTACGTGGTCATGTCTCAAGATTAGAATTCAAAACTAAGTCACGGTATGAAGATTGAGAATAGTCCCTTTGAAAGTGTGGAAGATTTCAAATATTTGCGAACAACCTTAACAAATTAAAATTCTGTTCAGGAAGAAATTAAGAGCAGATTGAATTCAGGGAATGCTTGCAGTCATTCGGTGCAGAATATTTTGTCTTCCAATTTGCTATCCAAAAATTTAAAGATTAAGATGTACCGAACTATAATTTTGCCTGTTTTATGTGGTTGTGAAACTTCTTCGTTGACATTGAGGGAGGAACGTACGGTCGGTGTTTGAGAATAGGGTGTTGAGAATATTTGAGACTAAGAGGGGCATGGTAACAGGGGAGTGGAGAAAACTACATAATGATTTGTACTTCCTGTCCAATATTGTGTGAATGATAAAATCGAGAAGAATCGGGTGGGCGGGACATGTAACGCGTATGGGGCAGGGGAGAGGCGTGTAACGGTTTTTGGTGTGAAACCTGAGGGAAAGAGACCACTGCGTAAACCCTGGTGTAGATGGGAAGATAATATTAAGAGGAATCTTCAGACGGTGGTGTTTGAGGATATGGACTGGATTGAGCTGGCTCATGATAGGGACAGGTGGCGGGCCCTTTTGAATGCGGTAGTGAACCTTCGGGTACCATAAAATGCGGGGAATTTCCTGACTAGCTGCAAACCGGTTAGCTTCTCAAGAAGGACTCTGCTGCATGGAGTAAGTACGTAAGTAAATCAGTAACTTCCTTAGCACTTTCCCGTTTACCTTACAAAAATAGCCGTCTCATCGAACAAGTTTTGATTTGTGTTTAGGTGATGCCCCTTTCGAATCTCTTCCGGAACATCCGGTATCATGACAGGGTTTTTCGTGGTTTTACTCGTTCTTTCCATCAAGATTGTGATATAGTATCTCTAAGAAGGCAATGGTCGCTTTTTCAGACAGCCTTTCAATTTTTTTCTTATTGACTTACTATTATAGAGTGATTGATTGCGTTGTTTAATAAACGGTAAAGGTAAAGTTGTCGCAGCATCTGAGTAAGGTCTTGTAGTGGACAGACGTGTTTTAGAGAGCCGTTAATTGCGGGATATATGTTGCTACCTGAAAGATTACCGGGCTCGTGTGGGTACCTGGGCCGCGATGTTTTCATGGCGGCCAGCGGTGTGTCGTGTCGAAACGAGATGAGGAAAAATCTGTATGGGGCCAATGGTTTTCTTTGCAGCGGTAGTAGCAACTTTATTTGTCATCGGAGGAGTGGAGCTAAATCCTGGACCTGTAGAAAGTATTGTGCAAGTCTTGTGTAGTGGCTGCGACAGAAACCTAAAGTCGGGAACTCAATGGGAACCGTGTGGCCGGTGGTATCATAACAGCTGTGGAAACGTTAAGTTTCAAGTTGCGGAGAGTGGAGAATGGAACTGCGACAGATGTAGATCTGAGGGACTCCGGGTTCTGGAAGAGAAACTGAGGGATGCTGAGGTTCAAATTGAGGAGCTAAAACGGAGAAACAAGGCGCTGGAGGAGCGGATACTAAACTCCGTGGCCTTAGTCCGCGAGCGAACTATACCGACAGAGGCCGCCGCCGGTCGGCGAAGTTAGTGCCAACTTTTGCGGGTAGAGTGGTGTCACGTGGTCAGCGCAACGGGTCCCCACGGCCGTTAATCTCTGTTTTCCAGACCGGAGCCGCTACTTTTTTTATTCAAGTAGCTCCTCAGTTGACCTCACGAGGCTGAGTGGACCCCGTTCCAGACCCACTACTCATAAAATATGGTAGCGCCGGGAATCGAACCCGGGACCTCTGTTTCTGTAGCCAGAAACTCTGACCACTAGACCACAGAGGCGGTCTGGAGGAGCGGATACTACGTACGGAAAATGGAAAGTATGTTGGAAAGGAGGACACTAACGGTAAAGCCTGTGGTTGAAAAGTGTTTAGTGCTTGGTGACTCCATAGTATGGAACGTTGGATTAGAAAAACCAAATATGAGGGTCGAGTGTTTTCCGGGTATTAGAGCTGATCAACTGCGTAGAGTAATGGAAAACAGTAACCTAGGACACTCAGATACCGTTGTAATTCATGTGGGGACAAATGCCGTCAGAGGATCTAGAAACCTGGACTACGTTATGGGAGAAGTGTATGATCTTGTGAACACGGCAAAAGCAAAATTTCCGGGCTCCAGACTAGTACTTAGTGGTATATTGAGAAGCAGAGGCGTGAATTGGCGGCGAGTCGGACGGCAAACGACAGGCTCGAATGGGTGGCTAGAAATCTAGGAGCTGCATTCGTAGACTCGAATAGTTGGATTAAAGATGTGGACTTCACCTAAACAGAAATGGAGCTAGACAACTTGGCGACCTCTACTCCAGAGTTTGTGGAATAGACATCGAAATTCAGAAGGCGATGACTACACACGGCGGGGAGCGAGTTCATTGAGGAGATATCGGAAGGATCCAGAAAGAAGGCTAATCAAAATAATTCTACGTTGCGTTTGGAAGCGGTGGAGGCAGAAGAAAATGCAGAAAAAGAGATGGTCGTTAATGCTGACAAGAAGAGGAAGGGCGGGGCACAGGATGGAATCCAAACCACGGTTCCGGCGCGCGTAAATGAGGGCAAGTCACTGGTTTTGCTACAGGTAAATTGCAGAAGTATTTACAACAAAGCTTTAGAGTTCTGGAATTTAGTTGATACATATAATGCTGACATTATAATAGGTACGGAGTCGTGGCTTAGGGAGGAAATAGGGAACACAGAAATATTTAGGGCGGTCTTAACGACTTTCAGAAGAGACAGGCATGCCCGGGGTGGGGGTGTTTTCATTTGTGTTAAAAATAAAATTGCTTGTTCGGAGCTGTGGGTTGACGACGAATTCGAGATGATAGCTGTGGAGGTAAAAAGCAGTGACCCTAAATGGACGTGGGAAATCGTAGGCATTTACAGAGCCCCAAATGAGGACATACGGCTTATTGAAAGGGTGGCTGCCCGAACTGGTGTTCTGGGAAATTCAACGAAGCGGACCATTATAGAAGGCGATTTAAACTTACCCAAAGTCGACTGGAAGGGTATCGCGGACAGTACTAATGTTACTCAGGCATTTATAAACAGATTGATGTGGGACAACGGGTACACTGAGGTGGTTGGAAAACCGACACGAGGGGATTCATTGTTGGATGTTTACCTTGTACGACCCGAAAGTGCACTCATATCTTACGGTACGGTACAAGAGGTCAGTGACCATTGCGGGGTGTTCTTACATGTGGAATGGGCAGAAAAAAGATTTTGTGACTCAGGAGAAAAACTAGTACCCGCGTACCACAAAACCAATGTGTTAAGGCTATAACAGTTTCTTCCGGATAAATTACCAACATGAGAAAATAATGGTAGCTGCGTAGAAGACATATGGAAAAATTTCAAGGACATAATTTCTGAGGGTATCGAACGTTTTGTTCGGCATAAAATTCTGAAACCAAATCCGGACACAGAATACTACAAGGAAGTTAATTATAAAAATATGGTTGTAATTTATGTATTTTTATTGGAAGAGGCTATTTATTCTTATTGTTATCTATGTATACTTATTGATAGTCTATGTTAGAGTTGTCTTTGTGTTGTCTATGTATTCTTAGACGCGGCTACCCTGACTGAGGTTTTTCCGTGCTTTTTCCTCAGTTGTAAAGCAAATGCCAGGGTAAATCTAGCCAAGACGGAACACGGCCCGCACTCTCCCAAATTGTTGTATTGTTCTGTGTATTGTTTGTTTTGTGTCGTTCTGTTTATTGTTTGTGTGTAAATGTGTACTGTACTACTGCCACCGGGTGACAACCCCATTGCAGTTAATAAAATATCGTATGGTATCTAATTATGCACCACGCCGTGCAGGCATATTGAAAAAGCCATAGCTGCATGCATTCTAATCCTGCTCACTAAATGGAAGTTAGTGGTCAGCTTCCCGACTGTGCGGCTTTACCCTTGCTGCAAGATTCCACGGTGTCCATTCAATAGTATGCTGGATGGGCCCCAGAGCCAGTCTGCACGTTATGAAGAAGAGAAAATAATCCATGCCATTACCGGGAATCGAACCACTCTTCTGCGGGTGCACTTTTTTGAGGAACTGCGCTGCAAGCCGGAAACTTGCGTTTCGATTCCCGGCGGGTTCATTCGAGAGTTTCATTGACAATCCTTCCGGCCGCACTATGGCCGTGGGGTCGACTTATCCTCTAATATAAATAAGTACCAGGAATATTTCTTGGGGGTAAAGGCGGCCGGTGCGTAGTGCTGACAATCTTCATGTTCCGATTGTTTTGAAACTTGGTAGCCTGAAACTCCTGGGTCCTTTAAGACCTGCCCAGGCCTATACAGGGATTGCTTTACCGTTACTAACCTTGCCTGAAGAATGGAAGGAGTCGATAATAGTACCTATCCATAAGAAGGGGGATAAAACAGATTGTAATAACTATAGGGCCATATCGCTTTTGCCAACTACGTACAAAATTTTGTCCAACATTCTTCTCTCAAGGTAAATTCCATACGCAGAGGAAGTTATTGGGGATCATCAATGTGG